>Ga0209097_10000021_pt1 | contig 211368 bp, 171 predicted proteins | sample AD_UKC052_MetaG_FD_184419 | JGI IMG/M metagenome (GOLD analysis project Ga0209097, IMG submission 184419) | Active sludge microbial communities of municipal wastewater-treating anaerobic digesters from USA - AD_UKC052_MetaG (SPAdes) (version 2) | ecosystem: Engineered > Bioreactor > Anaerobic...
GCAGTCAAGTAGGCTTGATGCTGGAAAAAATCTAAATGTCGCCAGGTTCTGGTATTTGTGTCATGTACTGCACAATCAGATTTTTTACATTCAGGACAGCTAAAATGAGACCCTCGCTTGAAATCAAAGGTCAGATCCAATCGCCCATTACTGGGGTCAAATTTTACATCCGATACATACCACGGCTCTTCAAGGCCGAGCGCTAAACTAAAAAGTTCTGCTGTTGCCATATTATTCCTTTCTGATGTCTTGTTTGTATTGCTCATCAAAAAGGAATTTAATAAAATTACCAGAATTTTACCCACTCAATGTTGACGAGAACCATTTATTATTGTATTCATTGTCTTCTCCTGTCTGCCTTAAAAAGATGTTGTAATACATTAAAAGTCAAAAAGATTTGTTGGGGTGCTTTCCGTTGTTGGAAAGCACCCTTCGTTGGGGAAGCTTTAGAGGACACCAAACAAGCGGGGATTTGCAATGTAATGCCAACACATTCAATCCATATTTAGTGCGTCACCAAGTAACAACTACCCCCCGGCCCATCAATGCCGGTATGTATTCAGTTACTGATTTTTGATCAAGGGGATTTCCCGACAAACCCACATAATCACCGTCCCGCAAACCACCATTCTCTACTAGGGGAAGAATGTTTGAAATTTTATTAAAGCCTAATTTTATAAAATCCAATTCGGAAAGGTTTTTTATAATTGAAATATCTTCAATCTCATTATAGCGCAGATATAACCGCTCCAAATTGACAAGTCCACTTAATACGGCAATGTCATTAATCTCATTATAGTTCAGGTAAAGAAATCGCAACTCCGTCAGTTTTTGCAATGGGCTTATGTCTGATATTTTGCATGCACCCAGCCAAAGAAAAGTTAAATTTGTTAATTCGGCCAGTGGCGATATGTCATCAATGGGCTCTAACCCCAACCATAATTCTTGGAGTTTTCTCATATTGGCAATAGGAGAAATATCCTTAATTTTTCCGTTGTCCGATAAATTTAAATAAGTTAATTCTGTCAAGTTTTCCAGTGCAGCAATACCATCTGCATCACAGGTATCCAAATCCAAGTAGGACAATTGAGTCAATCCCGCCAAAGGCGAAATATCTGCAAGGTTTCGATTATAAGGAAGGGACAAGCAAATCAAGTTTGCCATGTGTTTAAGAGGAGAAATATCAACTATTTCTTGATGGCCCATAAATAGATATTGAAGATTACTACACAATTCAATTCCTTCCAGGGAAGTGACGTTTTTCACCATTAAATCAACACAATGCAACGAATCAATGGAAGCCAAGCCTTCAACACTCAGCGCCCCCATGGGTTTTCTTAGTGCATAACGAACATGTGCTTCTAAGCTGGGGTCCGGAAAAATGATCTCTGATCGCGGGAGCACCCTTACAATCACTTCATCCGGCTTGCTATTCAGATAGTCGTTGCTTACTGTTAATGCAAATTTGTAAACACCGTCTAGTGTTAGGCCGAAAGCCGCTATTGAGTCGGTGAGCAAAAACACCTCCGCCGGATTATTTTCATCTTGGGTCCACTGCCAAAAAGTAATCGCCTTTGCGGCACCCGGAGAACTTTGAGAGCCGTTTAACACGACATACCCCCCAACCTGTGCAACTTGGTCTGGGCCAGCGTTGGCGGTTGGCGCCAAAAAAGGTGCGTCAGGCGATACCGTCAATGGCTCTGTTATTTGTTGGCAACCACCTAAAAAAATAAAAACAAATATAACAAGAAATTTTACCAGCCAAACAGGTGACATTTTCATCCTTTCTTAAATTTTTGAGCAAATACAGTCGCTTTGGCTTCGAAATCTTTTTCTTCCCCAAAAGGCTGATAAGCATTCCAAACAATTGTTGCTATGCCGCACGAATCTACTACCATCTGTGGACTCGCATTAAATGCATTCCCTGTTTTATCGATGTAAACAGTGCCGATTTGGGGATACAGTACTTTATTTAAAATCAGCACCACCCATAATACATTTTTCATTTTTTGCTTCTTGTCAGTACTCATACCGGAAGAGCATCGCGTCGAAGCCCTCCTCAATAAATTGTTTTCGTATCTGTGCCACAATCTGTATGATGAATACAAAAATCACACCTTCGAGGGCAATATGAAACACTCGGCAGAGGTATGGATACGACGAAATGCCCCAAAATGGCCAAGTCAACATTGTTGCTCTGATTGCATTGTTAATTTGTTGACACATCGAGAAAAACCAAGGACAACAACCTTCGTTTCTCCCCCACGGAGAATGAGCAGCGTCGTGTCCCTTATTTAAAATTAATGGATATTTTTAAAAAGCAAAACCTTTTTATTATTTTGACGAAATTATGGTGATTATTTATGAATTCCATTCATTTACACTAATTAATTTGTTTAAATATAACCAATGTCTGCGAAGCCATTGGCAACCAATCCTGAACAGGTTGGAAGAGTGTAATTTCGAGAGTAAAAGGTAGGATGATAAAAAATGCAAAGGGAAAGTATATCTTACCTTATAGAGCAGCCTAACCATTAAATTTCTACATTCCTTGGCATAAGAACACCGAACATGAATCCCTAACAACAGGAGTTCTTATGCAAATCGGCTATGCACGCGTCTCAACAGACGATCAGAAACTTGATCTGCAGCTTGACGCCCTGCACCAGGTCGGGTGCGACCAGATTTACCAGGATATCGCATCGGTTGCACAATCCAACAGGGTTGGATTGGAAAATGCAACGCGCTATCTAAGGTCAGGCGATACATTGGTTGTCTGGAAGCTGGACCGGCTGGGAAGATCATTGAAGCATTTGATTGACGTTGTCAATCAGCTCAACCAAAAAGGAGTATTCTTCAAGTCCATCCGAGAAAACATCGACACTTCATCCTCAGGGGGAAAACTCACCTTTCATCTCTTCGGTGCATTGGCTGAATTCGAGCGGGACATCATTCGCGAACGAACAATGGCAGGTCTCGATGCTGCCAGGGCCAGAGGACGCATCGGAGGAAGGCCAAAAGCGATGAATGACACCCAGGTCAGCCTTGCCAGGCAGATGATGTCCAATGCCGATGCATCGGCTCAATTTGTATCAGATGCCCTTGGAGTATCCAGAGCCACATTGTACCGGTACCTGAAATCGAAATCATAGGTCAGATGACCGATGGCTTTGTTTTTTGGTATAAGAACGATGTGAGATAATTATCTCACCATTAACCCTAATCAAAGGAGAGTATCATGGACAAATTTAAAAACGGCAAGATGACGGACAAGGTCGAACTCGTAGCCCAGGTCGGCAGCCTCCTTTTCGGCGCAATTCTCACCACGATGCAGATTGTCAAGACCATCAAGGGTGACAATGAAATCCCGATGCCCGCATCGATGCGATGAGCACGAATCAACCAAGGCTCCCGCCTATGCAGGACAACAATGTCATCGAAGTCTCGCTCAAAGAAGTGATATTAGGCATCGGCAGCATCATTGTATTAATCATCGCCAGAGACTATGCCAAATTCAGAAGACAGAAAGCCATCGTAGATGCTGCCGGCCGGTTAATTACCTATGCAATAAACGGAGGTGATATCCCCTGCAAAGAATCAATGACGCCAGAATCCGAATCACGATGAACCCAAAGGCCGTTATTAAACTGGCCAAAACTAATTCAAGTTCACTGATCTTATCAGCCAACATCGTTCTGTTATCCAATAATATCAGGCATCGGGTGCAGAAAAAGAGGGCATTGGCACTTTCCCATCACCTACAATTGACGGCTGAAGTTGCCGATGCCACCGCAGGGCTGACCAATGTCATTGTAGAGGTAATCGATCAGCCGAACTAGCAATGGCGTCGTGGACGATGTGTTCACGTCGCCGCTGATATGATGGAGGACCAATGAGTGACTTTGAGGAGTAAAAGGTAACAACAAAAGCACCCGCAAATAGCACGAATCGAACGGGTAAAATCTTGCGCAGGAAATTTTGAAAGAGCAACGAAGAACGCAACTGTCTGCAAGTTTAAGTGGACAATGACCGTCGATCCGCGTTTCCGAGCTGTTTTGGCGACCGGTAATACTCCATTCTGAAAATGGCGGGGTTTTAAGGCCCGAGAGGATTCTTTTTACAGACTCTTTGACCGCATTCAAGCACGGCGTAAGCCAATTCAAGGAACCGAATGGCCGTCTCCATGGTCAGCGACTCGTTCAACATCGTCCTGAATCCCCCGTGCTTGCCGGAATGAATCTGGAATCCGGCGCTGCGTGCCATCTTTATCTGTTCCATCTTGACCCGGCGGATTTCCTCCGAGTCGGCTTGGATCGTGCTCCAATTCGTGTCCAGCCAGTCATTCGACACATAGATGCTCCCCCCGGTTTCGATCTTCCAGGAAATGCCCTTGGTTGTCGGCACTTTTTGCATTCCCCTGTCCGTGCACCACCGGTCAATCGTACCGATGATGTCCCGAATAAGGATTGTTTTTGATTGCAGATATTCGTCCTCTGAAATCATTTTGCGCGAAAACAACGAGCGGATATACTTGGCAGCCCACACGACGTTTGCATGGACATAGGTCTTTCCGCCCAAATCGTATTTGTTTACCTCGATCACTAGAAAGTTTAGCGTATCGCTCGTTTTTTCATCGAGAAAACTGAAAAGTCTTTGAATCTCAAAATTGATTCGATTGGTGATGACCGCGATACTCAACTGCCCTTCTTGCAGATTTCTTTGCAGTTGATCGACAAAGGCCGAGGCATCACTGCTGCCACCCGTCTCGCTAAGCTCGCTGGTAAAAAACTGTTGCACTGCCGCATCGAGAGGGCGGCGCAAATACTGCTCACAGCGTATTCTCCAGGTCGCAAACGGCATATCGCGCAGGTTGCTGCTGTATTCCATGATTTGGCCGATGACCATTCGTCGGAGTTCGGGATTCTCTGCCATTTTGGTTTCGATGAGAACCAGGTTTGCATCGACATCACAGGCGAGAAAATCGATTGCACCGGACTGAACACTGAACTCTCTGCCCAGGATCATGAGGGAACCTCCCGGCCGGTTCAGAACAACGATGGGATTCAGAATTTGCGGCTGTTTTTCGATCAGGTCTTGAAGCTCTTTCTCACTGGCAAAACCCTGGGCCTGACAAATTGCATCCAAGTCAATTCCAATGATCATGCGTTATCCCATATATTAAAGTTAATCTTGTTCCCAACCAGAAATTTGTGACTGAGAGCAATGAACCCTGATCGTTTCCGTTCATTTGTTCTGCTTCGCGGCATTTGGGGTTCATCTTTTGCCTGGCCAATCATCTGTGAACGATTGCAGCGGGATATTGAAACGAGCGATCAAACGTCAAGGGCACCAACTAGACAGGGTCTCTGTTTTCCCGTCTTCGAATACCATGACGATCCGCACATGCGGAATTGCGGACGGCAAATCCTCTCGCAGATACCACTCGCGAAAACGGTTGACCGGTCGTCTGTGTTCAGGGGCAGGAAAGTTAAAAATGACCTGCAACAACTCGGGGCGCTTGCCCTGTTGGGTAAAAAAATAATGCCCCAGCAGTTCGAGCTTGGCGGCGTCAGCAATCACTGTCTGGCGGGGCATGGTCGGGAATGGGAATAACCGTTTTCGCGAACCCGAAGACGGCCATACATCTGCGCAAATTCACTCAGGCACTGGATAAAACCTTTCATTTCCATCTCACCCCTGATGCAAAAATTCGCTCAACTCTCCGGTTCCGCTGATCCACACCGCTTTTCTCGCGCGGGTGACGGCCACATGCAACATCGATTTTTCCCGGGTCCATTGTTCGGGATCCTGATGACTTCCCCCCCGAGGTGAAACGCCCCGATTCGCACCCACGACAAAAATAAAATCGAACTCTTGCGCAAAGGACTCTAATCCCTGCACCACCAGCGCCTGGCCGGAAGCGGCGAAACAAAGGAGGAGAAAGTGGATGCAGAGTATCGGCTAAATATTGCGACTAAAGCGAGCCATCTCGGTCTGCCAGGTAAGAGGTTGAACAGAGACAACAGACAAGCCGCCTCAGCCAAGGCTGAAATTCTCTATTCCTTGGAATATGCATCGACAGCATCGAGCAGCTGTTTCTTCGCCGTCCGGTAGGCCGTGACATTCGTGCTGTATTGGTCGAATCCTTGCAACACCTGAGCGACAATCTCCTCGGCGCGCGGCGCATCGTGCACTTTTAACTGGGCCAAAAGTTCAAAATCTTCCATTCCGATTCGGTGGGCCTCAAATCTGTGACTCGAGAGGGGTCCCTCCTGAACAGGATAGAGAATATGCGAATCACCCGCCGGCAAGTATTGCCCCTCCATATGAAATCGCACCAGCTCGTCAAACGGTTTCGAGGTATGAAAGTTCAATCCCCAATGGAGAAATCCCTGCAGATTGTATTTAGCCAAAGCCCAGCCGATATAGACCTGGCGGAGCCGCTCTTGATCCAGCAAACGATTGAGCCATGGCCCTCCGGGTGACAGGCACGTGTAGACCCAGACCTGGTCTCCCATTTTTTTGCGCTCGTCAAAAAATTTCTGGTTCGCCTGATACTCCTGAACCTGCGGACACCAGACATCGACCAAACCGGCGACCTTCATCGTCATCGTGGCTTCCAAAATCCGGATGTCCGGTTTCAATCCCCTCAGCACGTTGATCAACTCCCGGTATCGATCGACATACGGGTCCTCGGGTTCATCAAAGAGCCCCTGCAGCCACTGGCCGTCCCACTCGTTTTCATCCATGACCCGGATGATCCGCTCGGCCATCTGCGCAAGCATTTGCTTTCCCTTCTCGGACACGGCGTCGACTTCCTTGCCGTCCGCTGCACGGGCCGAAAGAAGCATATCCAGAGAACCCGTCCAGTTGCGCCGGCCGACAAGCGGAGCGCCGTGAATCGTGGTCAGTCCGGCATCGAGGAAGGTCTTGATGTAGCGCTCTAGCCGGTCGCGACGAAACGAGGCGACGTTGCCCGTGCTGTCAAATGTGAAATAGTCAGGCCAGAGAAACCAGAAAGCATTCTGCCTTCCACGAGCCATCACCCGCGCGTACTCGGCCAGCATGTCCCAAAAGGGCTCACTCCATTTTTCCACGCTGTGACTGCGGCAAATATTATCCGGATTGAGCCAGTTGATGTATGAAACTGTAGAGCGGCTGATCGGCGGAATCCGGGCATGATGCACGATCACATCGAACTCCAGGGTCTCGGCGTGATCGCCAAAATCGAATTTCAGGTAATGAACAGTTTCTTTGACCGCCATCGTCGAATCGATCGGGATCTCGATACGCAAGGCCAGTGAAGTGGAATCAGCCGCTAATGGAGAGAGCACGGGTTTGAATGGATCGTAGACACGAAACGGCGCCCGACGAATGACATAGGGATTTTCCATCCCGCTGTATTTCTCGGTATTCCGGTCGAGTCCGGTGTTTTCCAGTACGGGTACATCGATCAATTGATACCATCGTGCGCCCGGTGTGGGCGTTCCCGCTGCGTCTGACTCGGCAAAGGCAATCGTCTCGGTGCCTTGCAGCCCCGTTACCAGGACGTGAACACTGGCGAGCGTGTTGCGCGCCGTATGGACGATGAGTTTCTTCACGGGTCGATCCAGCCGGGTATCCGGAAACAATTCCTGCACTTCATCGATAAGTCCGACAACTGGGGTGTTCCGGGGAGAAGGTTGATCCGCCATTTCGCGGGCGACGACTGGCGTCATGGCTGTGAAGCTGAGTGCGATAATCACCGTGCCGGTATATCCCATTCCCATGCAATACCTCTCAATCTGATTCAACACCCTGCATTTACTCGATGACAAACGTCATTGTGGTCAGTCGCCTCCGATCCCGGCGAGTCGATATGCAATCGCCGGGTTGCCGGAGCTGCTACTGACGAGTGCTAAAACGATAAACGCCACTGCCGACGCGATAGAGCCTGTTCTGGGCATCCTCGCCCAAATATTGAACCCCCACGGCCTCTGCCGCCGGTCTGCCGCTTTCGAATACCGCACCGGCGCGGGCTAGCGGAATGTGAACATCTGCTTGCGCTCCGACCGGAACCTCTACCTGCAGAGAAAAAGTCTTTCCCTGGCGCTGCCATTTGGACTGCAAGCGACCTCGCACGGTTTCGATAATGACCTGTACCCAGTCCAGAGAGTCGATCACCGCGGGTTTAACGATAAACCGGCGAAATCCCGCTTCCAGCGGTTGCACCCCACCGAATCGCGAAAACAAGGTCGCCATTGGGCCGCTGAACATGGCGTGATTATGGGAATTCATTTCCCCTTTGGCATACCACTGCTCCCAGGTGGTCGTGGCGCCGAGTTTGATCTGATGGCCGAAACCGGGATAGCTGTCTTGAGTAAAAATTTGCAGAGCCAGATCACCATATCCCTGATCGCAGAGGACATCGCAGATATACCGCGTTCCCGTGATGCCGGTATCGAGATGTCCGCCGTTATCGATCAAGATGGTATTAACCAGATGCTCGGCTATTTGTTCTCTTTTTTCGAGCGGCGCGATGTTCAACGCCAAAGGCAGGATGTCCTCGGTTTGAGAGCCGTTGCCGTAGGTATTCCGTTCGGGATGAAAAAAGGCAGCATTGTAAGCGAAACGGATCGAATCGGCCAGGGTGCGATATTTTTCGCAAGCTGTTTGGTCATTCAGGATCGATGCGGTATTCGCCACGGTTTCGGCGCACTGGAAGAACAGGGCCGTGTTCACGGCTGTCACATTGCTGAAATAGGATTCCCAGGTTCCCGAATTGGGCGCACACCAATCGCCGAAACCGTTGCGATAGATCAAATCGGGAGTCCGGTCAGCAACACCATCCACGTATTTCTTCATCGCATCATAATTTTCGCGCAAAATGGCGATGTCACCAGTGTAAAAATACAATCGCCAGGGCAGCAGCACCTGATCGCCATCCCAGTCCGGATTGCCGTTGCCGCCGCGAATGTCCCGCAACCACTTGCGGTAATACCGGTACAGGGGAAAGAGATAAATCGCTCCCTCCTCATAGACGCGTGAATCCATGGCGCACGGTGTCCGCTCGTCCCGCATGGGGCAATCGGTCGGAATCGACATAAAATTGCTGGTCATGCTCCAGCGAAAGTTTTGTGCCACCCGGTTGAGGGTCGCATCAGAGCAGGAAAACGAGCCTTCAGTGGCGAAATCCGCATGCACGACCCGGCCCTCGACCATTTCAGCCGTGGGCTTTTCCCGTAAACCGGTAATTTCCACATAGCGAAAACCGTGATAGGAAAACCGGGGTTCGTAGCTCTCGATTCCATTACCTTTGAAAATAGTGATATCCGTAGCCTGGGCCTGGCGATTGGTCCAGGGATCGATCATGCCGGTGGAATCGATCAGTTCGCTGTGGTGCAGCTTAACGCTGTCGCCCGGCTGGCCCTGCATGCGAATGCGCACCCAGCCGGCGAAATTCTGTCCGAAATCGACAACGAATACTCCCGGCCGGGGTTCGGTTATGCTTATTGGTGCAAGGGTCTGCGCAACTCGAATCGGCGGCATGGTGTTGGCGACCAGGTGCCCGCCCGGCGAGTCGGTTTGAATGACCGGGGACCAGTCCTCGTCAGCAAAGCCAAACGTGCTCCAACCGCTCTGCTCTTTGCGGGCATCGTACCTTTCACCGCTGTAAATGCCGCAAGCCGTGATCGGCCCTGCATGAGAACGCCACTGTTGATCCGAGACGATCTCCTGGTGTGAACCATCCGCCAGGTCGATTTGGATCTGCAGAATGAATCTTTTGGACCTTTCCCATTTCCAACCCCACCGGGAATAGGTGGAATCGTACCCACCGCCGAGCATTACGCCCACCGCATTGCCATTTTGCCGCAGCAATTCGGTTACATCATAGGTATCATAGAGATTGACACGATCATAGTGAGAGTTGGGCGGGGCCAATACCTGATCGCCGACTTTGCTCCCGTTCAGATAGAATTCATACCATCCCAGGCCGTATACATAGGCTGTGGCGCGTTCGATTTTGCCAGGCAGAGAAAATTCGCGCCGAAACAGCGGTGCGGCTGCCTTTTCACCCGGTGCGGCCGCAATCCATTGCGCATGCCAATCCGATTCTTCCAGCAAGCCGACCTGCCAATATCCCGGTTCGCTCCATGACGATGCCCGGTCGAGTTCATCCCACACGCGAACCTGCCAATAACACCGCTCGCCGGATCCTGGTGGTGTACCGCCATACACCAGATCAGTGAAATGATCAGATTCCACTTTGCCGCTGTCCCACAAATCGCCGATGCCGCGGCGGAGCGAATCCAGATCCCGGCTGACCAGAATCTGATAGGCGCTTTGGCGGCTGCCGCGTTGCGATGACCTCAGAATCCAACCCAGCACGGGATTGCGATGATCGACGGCGATGGGATTGACGGCATGGTCGCAGGAAAGGTCGGCAACCTGTATCGAACACGAGGATTCTGCTGCCAGGCCGGCCTCGGCGATCATCAATAAACCGAGCAAGACGCAGAAAACGAATTGACTATTCCATATCGATAGCATTAGAGTCCTGATCTGTGCTTTTTATCGTCGCTTGATTAGAGGCGGCAGGATAGGCGTTACCTAATTCACCACATGATTCACTGGCAATCTGAACAATCGGACAAATTGACGTACGAAATCTGAAAAGGTGACTGCAAATCGGTCAATCGCGACAGCTGTGGAACAGCATGATTTCCGATAACGCAAATGATTTCCATTCATCGCGAGCCGCTTCTTTCCAATATGCTGATTGAAGCACAATTTTAATAGTACTCGCATTTATTTCATCGAGATCAAAAACATCGGGTTTTTTATTATTTATAAATGCACATATATGTCCGCCGCCCTTCTGACTGAAACATACCTCCTTCGGCGCGGTCAAAGTAAATTCACCTATTGGTATAAATGACTTTTCGTTTGATTCGTTTGATATAAATAACTGAAATTGTTTTAGTGCGTTGTTGCCTCCTCCACTACCTCTTGCATCGGTATGGAGATTATAAACCACAAGTTTATTGAACTGCCGCTGAACCTGTAAATCAAAGATTATTTCGGTGTTCACCTGATAGTTGTTGCTTTTCCAGATTGTTAAAGGCAAACCATCGATTGCTTTATTCGCCGAATCAATGTTTTCTCCATCGGTAACATAGATTACTCTGGCGTCAGCAAGCAAATTATTTGACCAACCTTCTGGAACATCAAAAACAAGATCGGATTCTTGGGGATCGAGTTCGGCAAGCTTTTCAAAAATTTCTTCTCTGCTCAATTCACTCGTCGGGTTGCAGGCCAGGCTCGAGAAGGCACAACAAATAGCAGAGATGAAAACCATCTCTTTTCTCATAAGGATATCACCTTTCGTCAAGCAATATCAACTACTTGCTGCTGAATCTGGCACATCTTGAAACTATCGCTTGACCTGCGACGCAGCCTTGTCCCATCATTTTGGGAATCTGCGATGCTCACGGCAAATAGACTTAATCTCACTGGTGCCCCATCGTCAGATGGGACACCAGTGATCTAGGACATAAACAGCAATTTAAACCGTACAAGGAAAACTTGCTCTCATTTCTCCTCTATTTTTCCATGCTTGCAATACTTTTCTAATCGTTGATCGCCCAGGCGATGAGTTTCCAGTCGATTTTACCGCCATCCGTGACGGAAAATTCGAGCAACATATGGCCGAGGCGGTGGCCATCGTCAAAACTGGCAAGCACCCATTTCGTGGTCAACAACACAATCCCGTCAGGATCGTAAAAACCAAACGTGCCGCCCAACTCGCTTTTCAGTTCCGCAGGAAAAAGGTCTTTGCGGTGGCGCAGATCTTCGGCCAGATCGGCTTGCGGGTCCTCGAGCCCCATCTCTCGCAGCTCCTTAAGCTGATAGTTGCTGATCACCATCGGCCGATCGGCCTGTGGCAAATTCGCCAATTCTTCCGCTTGCATAGTCACGACCGACTTCAAGCTGTCGATTTGCGCCAAGAGTCGGTTCTGCTGTTCAGCAGGTTCGCGTTCGCATCCGGACGACAAGATCCACATGCCGACGAACAGCGCGATCACTCCTAAAGCCAGGTGAGCGCGCGCTTTGCGGTTGGCCATTGTGCGTTTCCTCCTTTCCCATTCCCGATAAAAAAACAGCTTATCCCCGCCAGGGCTCGATCCTGGAAACAGAAATTGGCTGCAGTTTCTCACTCGTGCTGCATCTCTTCCCACAGTTTCTGATTGAGTGGCGCTTGCCGCGAAGGACAATCCGCCCGATGGCAAACTTCACAGGTTCGAAAATCTTTGGCGCTGGAAAACATCAAAGCCGATATGGTTTTATTCGGAACCATTAAAAACGAATCGGTCAATCTGACGCCGATCGCCTGTTCGACATCGCCGAGAAGCGCGAACAGTCCTTTTTGCTGTTCGATCGGCCACACATCGACGTCGCCGGAACCCGGTGACATTTGCGCGGTCTTGCCGAGGCGAAACTTGTGGTGCAGATGCGCGTTGAGATGTTTAATTGCAGCCATGAGCAGGTGGGCCTTGATCGTGTCCCACCAGAATTCCTTGAGCATGTCATCCGGCGCTGAAAACGCCTCGTCCATCTCATGCCCGCAAGTCGCCAACAAAGGAAAAACGCGCCAGCTGTTAACCAGCTTTTTGCTCAAAGTTCGGCTGGTGAACGCCACGCCGTTGATTTCAACGGTGTCACCGTCTCTGCGGTCAACAAACGACTCTGCATAGGCGGCCTTGGGCTTGCCAACCTCCTGGGCAAGTTCGATCAACTCGCGCAACTCTTTCCGATCCACCGAGTCGGGATCGAGATGCAATTGCCTGAGCAACGCGGTTTCATCCAAAGTAAACGGGATATCCAACAAACACTCCATGCTATCTCCTCTGTTCATTCCCCTGCTCCATCTCCATTCTGTATTGCTCTGTTTAGTGGCTTCTGCAAAACCACCACATCATCGGCACCTGCCTTGCCTGCTCATCACTTTAAGATAAAATCGCTAGCAAAGCAACAGGAATTTTACCCCTGTCGGTTCTCTGCAGCAATTTGTTCTGTTTGTCCTGGTGCCTGCAGCAAAATCCGCGATTGCGACAATCACGACCCAATCCCGACTTTCCACGGCGGCAACAAGACTGAGAACAATTTGTTCTGCGAATCACTCTGCAGTCTTTGCCGGTCAAGATTGGTGCATATCGCTTCGAGTATCCTTCACACGGAAAATCCATTCAGTTTCATATTTCTGTATTCACTTGCATTTATTCTGTTATTTGTTAAATTTATCCACTGGCGTCCGGTTACAGGACACCAACCAATTTAACCTTATAATAAACAACATTGATGTTGTAACATTTGATTCAGGTCGATTCTGTTTTTCGACCAATATAATGAATTGATTTTAATAGAATTGTAGCGGGGTGTCCGTTCGTTCGACCGGACATTAGTGAAATTTATCAAGTTTTGCATCGGTGGTATCCCGTTTGATGACGGCAAATTGCTGCTTTTGCTTCGCCGCAAGAACAAGCGGCACGACAATCAGTCAACCGTAAAATCATGGACAAGGACGGCACCGGCCAAATCGCGATTCTTTGCCAGAAAAACGAACCAGCAGCCTAATTGTTCCGAAGCAAGAAAATTACCTCTCTTCCTTAATGGTCTGCAGCAGCGATCAACAGCTGTTGGGCTGCAAAAGGAGTCAGTGCAGGACTTCTCTGCCGTACCGCATTAAATGAAAATAGATCAAATCCACATAGTCCCTCTGTGAGGGAAACCAAAAAGGAGTTAGACCATGGCGCAGATGCAGGTCAAAACAACAGTTGAAGCAGGTGAAGGTTTGCAGGTAAAGTGCAAGTCGCGAAGTTTTTCTCTTATTATCGATGAGCCTGAGAGTTTAGGTGGCACCAACCTCGGCATGAATCCCATGGAGTGTTTTTTAAACGCAGTCGGTGCATGCCATATCATCGTCGCCAAAAGCTTTGCCCAAAAAAATCGCATCAAACTCAAATCGCTCAAGATCGAGGTCGAAGGCACTCTGGACATGGATGGTTTTATGGGTCGCAACAAAGACGCCAAAGTGGGATTCTCGGAGATCAAAACCAAATATTTTATCGAAGCCGACAACACTGAAGCAGAACTGGAAAAATTCGTCGAATTCATCAACGATCATTGTCCGGTAACGGATACGATTAAAAATCCGGCCAAATTGACACATGCGATCCACAGGGTTTGAGGCCTGGCGCCAGGACCAGCGCAGATATCATCCCGGCATTTAAGCCGCCGACTCATCCTATCGCCGGCAAATATGTTTTGCCAGACTGAAATTGTTCACTCTCGAGCTGATCCTGCGCTCTGCGCTCGATCAGCTTTCATTTTTTTAAGACGACGACAACGGCTGCAACCGATGCAGCTTGTTGATGCTCATGGGCTTTTATTGGTTGAAAAAGCAGTCGGCCGACGCAACCACCGACTGCTTTGACAGCAGGTCTTGTGCGCGTAACCAGCTTGGCAATAGATCCGGTCTATCCGGCCCAAATCAGCTGGCAGAAACCGCTTGACAGAAAACAATTAAGCTTCTACATTGATAGGTTGGTCAATAGGGGAAATCTTGTTTACCGGCGCAGCGCCGACACAGACGAAAATTTAAAAAAATGAAGCAAACCAGATGGCAACCCGGCTGCAAAAAGCACAGCAAGTGACCTGGATCGGTTTCCTGGTCAATTTTCTGTTGGTCGTCAGCAAACTGTTTGCCGGTTTTGTTGGCAAAAGTGCGGCCATGATTGCTGATGGGGTGCACTCGCTGTCCGACTTTATTACCGATATCATTGTTCTGGTCTTCATGCGGGTTTCTGACAAAGGCAGCGACTCCGATCATCGGTATGGGCACGGGAAATATGAAACTTTCTCCACCCTGTTGATCAGCACATTCCTGTTGGCGGTCGGCATCGGCATCTGCTGGCGCGGTATCCAGACGATTGCCGAATCGCTCGCCGGCCGACAACTTGGTCAACCATCGATCGTTGCCTTGCTGGCCGCTTTTGTATCGATCCTTGCCAAAGAAGGATTGTATCGCTACACCGCCCGGGTTGGTGAATCGATAAAAAGCCAGGCAGTACTTGCCAATGCCTGGCACCACCGTTCCGATGCGCTCTCGAGTGTTGGCACTTTTCTGGGAATCAGCGGCGCGATATTCCTGGGCAGCAACTGGCGTTTGCTCGACCCTCTTGCAAGCGTGGTGGTGAGCTTTTTCATCATGAAAGTAGCAATTCAGTTGGGCAAACCAACGGTCCAAGAGCTGCTCGAATCGGCCCTGCCCGAAACAGTCGAAAAGGACATCCTGCAGCTCGTCCATCAAACACCCGGGGTCAGATCTTCACACAAGCTGAAAACCCGAAGAGTCGGCAACGTCTATGCCATAGACATTCATGTACAGCTCGATCGCGATATCTCATTGGTCAAATCGCACGATATTGCTTCCGAGATCGAAAAAAGACTTCGCGATCGCTATGGTCCAGACACTCATATCGGCATTCACACCGAACCGATACATGAAGAGGGCACAGACAAACAGTGATGCGGTTCAAGAGCGGACTGTCTTTGATCGGTCGCCCCTTCTTTGGGGCACTATCATTGAGCCGACGAGAGTTCTGCGTTATGTCCCGCGGATATCCGCGCAAGCAGCAAGCTGCCTTTGGTTGCTGGAGCGCTCCCTTTTCTTGCCGAAACAACGACAAAAGTACTCTGACCGGCAATACCGATGCCGTACTGCGGCGCCGGGGAAATCGCTTTCTCACCGCATCGATGGCATGGCGGACAGCAGTGCAACGCCAGACGCATCGCACTGATGGTCGCGATGAATAGAATCCAAAATTCTGCAGACGCAATGCGAGGGCAAAACATGTGGTTCACGCGGTCCATTGAGGACGTTCTGAAGAGTTTACAAGTCGATCCAGCAATCGGCCTTTCCGATGATGAGGTCAAATCCAGACAGGCACACTACGGCCTCAACAAACTGCAGGAGAAGAAAAAGAAAACCATTCTTCAGCTCTTCCTGGCGCAGCTGCAGGATTGGCTGATCTACATCTTGTTCGCCGCTATTGTGATCACCCTGTTCTTGGGTGAACATATCGATGCGATCATCATTTTCCTGGTTATCCTCACCAATGCTGTGCTGGGTGTTGCCCAGGAGGTCAAAGCCGGCAAAGCGATCGATGCGCTGCGAAAACTGTCGTCGCCCAGGACTCTGGTCAAAAGAAACGGCACGATCAGGGAAATCGATTCTGCACAAGTCGTGCCGGGTGATATCATCATCCTCGAGGCCGGCAGGTTCATCTCGGCAGATCTGCGCTTGCTCGAAGACGCGAACTTGCAGATCGACGAATCCGCCCTGACCGGCGAATCTCTGCCGGTAGCCAAAGACGCAAAGAGTATCTCTACCGATCCCGATACGTCGCTGGGTGACCGCACCAACTGCGCCTACATGTCCACCCTGGTCACCTACGGACGCGGGGTGGGTGTGGCTGTGGAAACCGGTATGCAAACCCAGGTCGGCCAAATCGCCGAACTCATCGAGGAAGAGGAAATGCCCACACCTCTGGAAATCCGTCTGGAGGAGCTGGGCAAATTGCTCGGCAAGATCGCGATCGCGGTCTGCGCTTTGTTCTTTTTGATCGCAGTGTTGCAGGGCAGAAATCTGCCCGAGATGTTTCTGACCGCTGTATCCCTCGCGGTCGCCTCGATTCCCGAAGGGCTGGCCGCTATCGTTGCGGTGGTCCTCTCGATCGGCGTGACCAACATGTCCAAAAGAAACGCCATCGTCAAGAGGTTGCCGGCCGTCGAAACGCTGGGATCGGTCAATATGGTTTGCTCGGATAAAACCGGGACGCTGACACAGAACAAAATGACGGTGACGAAATTTTTCACCCTGGACCAGCGGGAAACTGCAGTGGACCAGCATATAAACCAAACGGTTCCGACTGATGCACAATTTCTTGCCAAAGCGATGACTCTCTGTTCAGACGCGACCTTTGCAGACGGCAAAGGCACGGGTGATCCCACGGAAATCGCATTGTTGATCTTTGCCGATGATCTCGGCATCGACCGCCAGCACCTGGCAGCAGCGAACGAACGCATCGGCGAGTTTTCTTTCGATTCTGACCGCAAATTGATGTCCACGCTCTCTGCCGAAGACGGAAAACTGACCGTCTATACCAAAGGCGCCATCGATAATTTGTTGACGATTGCAACCCGTGTTCTGATCGGGAATAAGGTTGTGCCGATCACCGCAGAGCACAAAAACCTTATTCTTGCGGCGACCGATCGAATGTCAGATCAGGCGTTGCGCGTGTTGGCGGCGGCTTACAAACCCGTGAAAGCGGCAATCAAACCGGAAGAAATGGAAAAGGATTTGATTTTCATCGGCATGGTGGGCATGATCGATCCGCCAAGAGATGAGGTCAAGCTGTCGATTCAGAAAGCGAAAAGAGCGGGAATCACCACCATCATGATCACCGGCGATCACAAAAATACCGCTGCTGCGATTGCAAATGATCTGAACATCGCCAGGAGCAAAGATCAGGCGATTACCGGGCAGGAAATCGATGGCTATACAGATGAGGAATTTGCCGACAGGATCGATACCTTGCGGATTTTCGCGCGTGTTTCGCCGCTGCACAAGGTCAAGATTGTCCGCGCGCTCAAAGCCAAAGGCCACATCGTTTCGATGACCGGTGACGGCGTAAACGATGCGCCTTCGCTCACCAGCGCCGACATCGGGGTGGCGATGGGCATCACCGGAACCGATGCCGCAAAAAGCGCTTCCGACATGATCCTGACTGATGACAATTTTGCGACGATTATCTCGGCGATCGAACAGGGCAGAAATATCTACAACAACATCAAAAAATCCGTCATCTTTCTGCTGACCAGCAATCTGGGCGAAGTCGTGGCCATGTTTTTTGCCATTCTGGCCGGAATGCCTGCCCCGTTGCTGGCCACTCAGCTCTTGTGGATCAATCTCCTCACCGATTCATTGCCGGCGGTAGCCCTCGGCATGGACCCGGGCGATCCGGATGTGATGAACGAAAAACCCCGTTCGCCCAAAGAGAGCTTTTTTGCCCACGGCGCCGGTTTGCACGTCATCGCCGGCGGCGTGTTGATCGGTTTGCTGACCCTCTTCGCTTTCTGGTATGGGTTCTATGAACATGGGTACAGTCCACTGGACCGCAACGTGCCGGACACCATTCTCGATTATGCCAGGACCATGGCCTTCATGACCATCATATCATCGCAGCTCTGGTATTCGATGGCGTTTCGCCACCACAGCAAATCGATCTTTCAAATCGGACTGGTTTCCAACAGATATCTGATCGGTGCGATCATCCTGGGATTGCTGCTGCAATTGGTCATCATCGGCATTCCAGCTATGCAGGCTGCGTTTAAATTGCAGATGCTCGATCTGCAGGGCTGGATCCATGTTGTCCTGCTGGGCGCGATTCCGCTGGTCAGCAACGAGCTGATCAAAATCGCTTTGCGCAAAAAGTATTCGAGGTCGTTTATAGAAACCTGAGAAAAAATCCGCATGCTGCAGCTTTACACTGCCGCCAACCATTTGCCCCAGCCCGCAGATCGATACCCACTGCGGGCAGTTTGCTTGCCAGAAAACTAGAATTCGTCCTTGGCGCCGGTCAATTTCTCTTCCATTTCATCGGCTGCTTCTGCGGCAAACTGCACAGCGCTGAGAAGAGATTGTTCATTGGCGTTGGCCGAAATCCGCACCATATAAAGAGCCATGTTGTCCTTCTTGGCCCATGCGCCGAGCTTTTTGGGAAAAGTATCTTCCAACAGCAAATTGGCAACATCAACGGGAAACTGGTTGTTCTCAGAGCGATAGGCATAAGCCCAGATCTCTCGTATTTCCATATTCCCATACTCCATGGTGCTGGAAAAGATGAAAGCCAGCTGCGTTCTGCCGTTTCCCACATCAACAACAACCTTGAAATCCCCGTCCTTGTCGATGGTAAAACCGATTTCTTTCGCCTGCAAAATCTTTTCGATCCGCGCATCATGCGCCGGCGTGTCATCTCCGAGCTGTGCCCATACCGGACAAACCATAAACCACAACAAACCTACCAGGATCACCAGGTAATTTGGCCGCATTTCGAGTTCTCCTTTGGTTGATGTCTCATTCGACTTACATCAGGCTTCCTTGTAACGAGGAAAACGAAATAAAAAAACCGCCCCATCGCTGATCATCAGATCAGCGGAGCGCGACCCCGCAGGCCGCTGCTCTTGCGGCCGAGGAGGCGCGCGCAGCCGCCGCGATGCTATCTGATCAACAACATTTTTTGCTTTGTCAACGACTGGTTTATCCAGAGACAATAGACATAGACTCCCGAACTCACCGGCACGCCATGCTGATTTTGGCCGTTCCACCTGTAAGAATGGCTGCCGGACGATTGCCAGGCGTCAACCAAACAGCAGATTTCCTGCCCTCGCAGGTTATAGATCTTCAGGGTGACTCTGGCGGGTTCCTGCAAATCATAACAAAGCAAGGTCGATGAATTAAAGGGATTCGGATAATTCGCCAGCGCAATTGCAGGCAAAGATGCACTCGATCCTTGTTTTGCAACTGTGGTAAATTGCTTATGGTACAGGTAATCGGGCATATCAGTGTAATATTCCGGCTGCGGACTCTGCAAATCCATCAAACTGTCGCACCATTTCGGCATGGCCGGGGCGCGTTGATTGTTCAGCATCTCCCGCCACTCTTCGTCGTTCAAACGATCGGCAACAGGTTGGACAAATTCGTAATAGGCAAACACCGCACCCCGGGTTAGGCGCGTATTTCCACCTTCGTTCACGATGACAAATATTTCCAAAGGATAACCCACTCCCTCTTCGAGACAGCGATCGGTATTCGAATCGGTGTGCACATCGGCGACCACCGCCATGTCATCGGTGTTGCTGCGCCAGGGATTCTGCGGATCCGGATATTCGGACACCAGATCCTGCATGGCTTTGCCGAAACAAAAAATATTCTCGTATTCTTCGGTCGTCAGGGGTGCATTCTCGAGCTCTTTAATCGAAACATCCCGCAAAAAGAGAAGCAAAGCTTCGAACAAATCGAGTTTGTCGCCAAATCCGTCGATCAGCAGGTCAAAATTCTCCAGACCCGTTTTCGTGTAATCGACCAGACTCGCCAATCTGGCATAGAGGTGGGGATTTGGCTCGACATAGCTTTTGGGCGGGTCCGGAGGAATGCCACAGGGAGTCGTGCTCTGCTTGCCGTACAGGATGGTGTCGTGCCGCAGCTCCGCCCAGGAAGCCAAAGCGGTCATCAGTTCTTTGTTCGCCCATGCCCGGGTTTGCATAAAATAGGGGTAACCGTTTCCCTTGTCATACAGCAAAGGCTGCAGACAATAGAGCCAGTTCTAATAGAGATTTTGCGCCCAGGTTTCCGCCGGTAACTCCTTGAATTCGCGGTTGAATTCAGCGATCTTTTGGCCATAGCCCTCATAGGCAGTCTCCTGATAGAGCGAATCGAGGAGCACATAGGCGGGCTCTGAGCCCAGAATCGCCATGACGTCAAGCGCTTTGGGCATCCATCGCTGCTGCGCGGCCGTGCCGACATCAGGATAAACCAGATGCGCGAACAGATAGGAATCGGGTATAAAGCGTTGCCCCATGAACCGAAAGCCTTTGTACTTAACGTAGGTGCCATAAATCCAGTTGGGGATTTTCGGCCCGTGCAATTTTTGCACTTCTGCAATAAAAGCATCGAGCAACACTGGATCGGCCAGGCTGTCCGGCGATAGGGAACTGAATGCTTTGCCATAGATTTGTTCAGCAATCGTCCGATACTCAACCACACCGGGATCATCGGTTTTTCCGCTAAAGAATGCCGTCGGCTGGTAGATCACCTCATACTGGTGCAAGAGCGGTCGGCAGTCGTTTTCCAGCTGCAGGAGCATCTGCACCAGCAACAGCGCCTGCAGCGTGTGGCGTGAGGACAGCGGACCAAACAGCTCGGGTTCCATGGTGAAAATCGTCCACCCATACCACATCATGGTTTTAAAAAAAGCCTGCAGGGTGTCGCCGCCGGTATAGTGCCCTCGCACCTTGAACTGGCTGTAATCCATTTGCGAAAAATCGCCCAGTATCGGTGAATAATCAAAACCCGCATGCCCTTCAATCAGATCGATTTCCCTGTCGACAAGCGTGGAAACGGTATCGGGAACATCCGTATCTGGCCCATAGAGCAGCTTGAGGGCAACGCTTAAAAATGCGGTGTTGCTGTAAACAGCTTCCCTGGCCAGAATTTGATCTGTGGTCGCCAACTGCGACGCGCTCTCGACAAGAAGCTTTTCGGTCAACCCGCTCAAACGATCGAACAGATGCTGGGTTTCAATCTCGGCGAGCAGGCGATCGAAAAGAACATGATAGGTATGGAGGACTGCATCAGTGGTGACAAAGATCGGCGTCCCGTTCCAGGTGCAATGGTTGTACACATCGAAAAGCTGGCGATAGGGGCTCTTTTTTACGGTAAAGTGATTCTGCAACAGCAGGCTCGAATCTTTTGCCGTGAACCGCCATGCAAAATCTTGAAAATTGGTCACATTGGAAAAATCGGCTGGTACGCTTGACAATGGAACTTGCGGCGTGAATTCTGCGCCATAGGGGTGATATAAAGCGAAATCGGTTGCACAATCGCTGCGGATATCGGCAAGCATTTGGGCGTTTGCCGCATATTGAAATGCACCTCCCATGATGATCAGGAGTGCAACCAGAAACTGAATTGACTTTTTCATGACAACACCTTATGACAGCGATCGGGATGCTGATGCTTTCTCCTGCCAAAGATTACCTATTGGGCAAGTCTGCAACTTTTCGTCAGGTTGAATTTTATCATGCCCATACTTTTATATAGCCAAAATCGATGCGTTTTGCAAATAAAATCTCTAAATTTCACCAAATTGGTATTGCTGGAGCCGCTCTGCCGCAGCGACCAGTCCGAAAGCGATGCCGCTGATTTTGCATTGCAAGTTCAGCGAATGGGTTGCTCTATCCAGATCCGATAGCAATAAAAGATTTGTTTTCCAGCCGGCAAAAGAATACTTTAGGGTGTGATCGCACCAAATCGAAATCGCCAATCATCTCTACAATCGGAGGCGCGCATGAAACAATTTCGTTTTATCGCTATCGTCATGCTGCTGGTTCTTCTTCTTTTGCTCGTTTTGTTGACGCAAAAAGTCAATCAGCCGGAGATGCGTCCGCAGCAGCAAAAGACCGAGCAAGATTCGCTGCTATTTTATCGCCTTTGCGACCATTTTGTCGACCTCTACCCCGCGTGGGACAGGGAAAACTACCGCGCATCCTACGCAGTGCGCGCCCTGGCGGTGGCGTATGAAAAGACCGGGAACAGCAAATATTTTGCTCCCTGCCTCGCATGGGCAGACTCGATGGTCATCAAGCAGTCCGGCATGACTGTGCCCGGCGCCTATTTTATGGGATATTTTCGTCAGCCCGGCGAACCCAGCGGCCAATGGTTTGTCGCCGATGCGAGCTGCATAGCCATGGGCGTGCTCGCCACCGCGATGCGCTGCAAAGACGAAAACACTCGTCGAACGTACCTCGAATCGGTCAAAAGCTATGCCGCGCAGGTCCTACAAAATTATGTGCGGGAATCTGGCGGCATCACCGACGGTATTTGGGACGACAGCGATGAGGAGTGGTGGTGCTCGACCAGCCTGTTCGCATCTCTGGCCTATCTGATGTTCGAGCAAACCGGCGAGCAGAGTTATCTGGATATCGGCAATGAGGCAGTGGATTGGCTCTTTGAGTTCGACTACAACACGGCCACCACACCGAGCTTTGACAAGCAAGGTGCACCGACGGTGATCTTTTACACTCTCGAAGCCTTGACTGCCGGATGGCCGCATCTGCAAGGAGAACGCCGCGAACGGGCACAAGCCCTGTTAGGCGTTTATGTGGATTGGGTCATTCAGAACATCGATCGCAATTTCAGCACGTATATCGGCAATTGGGGCGCCAAAATCGGTGGACTGCCATTTCACCTGCTCTTTTTCGAAAGAGCAACGGCATCGCAATCGCCGGAAAAGGCAAATGCGGCAGGACAATTGGCAAGGGAGATCCTTGACTATCTGGCCGTTACCCCCTTTGATGATTTTCAGCGTTCGACTTTTGCCGCTTTTTCTCTGACCGAGCGACTCTACCCCGATGCGGTCTACCACAGGCCGGCAGAATAGGAAAATTCCGGCGCATCCGCTTCCGCCATCGACAGGAAAAGCAACCGGCCGACCATGCCCCCGATCGAAGATCGCCTCAACGGCATCTGCGATAGGATTACCGGGCATGGTCGGCCGGGCTATTTGTACTCTTTCCCCTCCACTGACCTGATTTCGCTTGACTCTGACCCTAATCCTTCAGCACAAACGTTATCTTCATGATCACGCGGTATTCGACGATCTTGCCCTTTTCCACCACGACCTTCATATCCTTGATCCAGGCGCCAGAGACATTTTCCAGCGTCTTGTTGGCCCGCACGATACCTTTTTCAATGGCATCCTGAAAACTCTTGGGTGAAGAAGAAATGATTTCACTGATCTTGGCAATGCTCATGGAGACCTCCTTCTTGATGCGTTGAATAGACCCAGGAATTGGCCAAGTACACGGTCATCCCTGGAGTTGTTGGGTTTTCACTTCTGCATGAACGATGACGGCGATTTCTTGTGCCAAAGCGGCACAAGACTCGTAGCTGTCGCAACGAGCGAGCAAAATTGGCTTTCCTGTTTTGCTCTGCAACAGCAGATCAGCACCAACACGCGCGGTTTTTTGAGGGTGCAACTGGATAAGAACCGCCTGCACATCATCAAACTCCAGCAAACGATGTTTGTTTTGAAAAACCGCGCGCACTTTTTTGTTAAAGATCAAGCGACTGCCGACAAAAGTCTGGCGAGCCATCGCCACAATCGGGATGAGCGGGGCGAGCAGCAAGATGATGATCGGCGGCCCTTCCTTCAACACTTGCCAAATCGATTGCCAGATCGTTGGACCAGTCGTCAAATCGAAAGAAGACAATATCGACCCATACCAAAAAGCGAAGAACACCAGGCCAATCACCAGGGGTACCAGCGACCGTCGCCTGTCGATTCGCAAATAGGCAATGTCCTCTCCCAACCAATTGAGTGTCATACGTCTGAATTCCATTTCAACCTCGGAAATTGAATAGGGCTGCAAGCAGCCTGCCTGAGAACAATCATTCTTATATATATACGGCAAGGGAGTGCAAAGTATTCCCTAAATTATGAGCCGATCGCCGGCAAAAAGCAGTTGTTTCCCGAACTATTTTTTCCTACTATAAAGCAAGCCTCTATAAGCTCAATCCTGCCGTATCAATTGAGGAAAAATCCATGAGCAAAATCAAATCAATCTGTTTTATTGCGATTTGCCTTGCCACGCCGCTCTACCCACAAAACGGGGCACCCCACCCTTTTTATTTCACAACACAACGCATCCAAACCGCCAAGGCCAATATCGCCGGCCACAGCTGGGCCAAAGAGCTGTTCGTTGCCATCCAGGCATCTGCCAATGAGGCGGCCGCCATGACCGATGATGAACTGCGCGCATGGTTCTCCGAAGACACCCCGATCAGTCAATGCGATTGCCCAAACTGCAATCACCACTGGCAGGATTACACCTGGAGTTGGGACAAACAGCAACCCGATCAATTGCGCTGCAATTACTGTGGAACTATCGTTTCGCAAGCACGCTATCCGAGCAACGACACGCTCAACGTCTTTGATCCGCAGGGCCTAATTCGGCCCCATTTAGTCTATTGCGATTCCACCGGCAAACGCTTTCCGATTCGCCAGTTGATCTATTATCACAAAGAACAACAAGCCTACCAATGGATTAAAAACCTCGGGTTGGCTTATGCGGTGACCGGTAAAAGCATCTATGCCGAAAAAGCCGTGGTGCTCTTGCAGCGGTTCGCTGAAGTCTATCCGAGCTTTGGTATCCACGACAATTTTCGGCTGGAGCGCTACCCCTTTGGTTGGGCGGGGAAATTGCGCATGTGGCACTATACAGACGCTTACACTTTGCAGGACTGTGCAGCCACCTATGACGCCATTTTCCACAGCGGTGCTATCGACGACAAAAACAAGGCGTTCATCGAAAAGCAGCTTTTTCGCACCGGTCTCGAGTTTCTCACTGCAGTAAAACCGACGCAAGGCATCACCAACGATATCCCCTTCCGCTATGCCGGCGTGGCGATGCTGGGCCGCACTTTGCAGGCTCACGATGCCATTGCCTGGGTGCTCGATCCGGAGGAAGGCTTCGAAGCTTTTCTTCTCGAGCTCTTTTCCAACGACGGGTTTTGGCTCGAGCGCGCAGCCTCTTATCACCTCATGGCGGTGCGACCGTTGCCGGAAATCGTGGAGATCCTGCAGGGATATTCCGACCCGCCGAGCTTTCAGAGCATCGACCGCTTCGACAATCTCGACTTGCGCGGATGCAAACAGTTTCCTGCCATTTTTTCCGCCATGCTGGACATGCGCCTGCCGGACGGCACTCTGCCGTCGTTAAACGATTCACAGACAGGCACCCGGCCGGATCCCACTCCCCTGGAAGCGCTCTACAATTGGACCGGCGACCGGCGCTGGCTGCAAAAAGCAAATCAAGCCGCTCAGGGCAAATTGGCCGAATCCGGAACGCTGTATTCCCTTTTCAACCGCAATCCGCGAATCGATGACGAACTTCGCGGTCTGGCATCACATTCGGGTATACCAGACAGCAGCGCCAATTTCCCAGGTATGGGATTGTTCATGCTGCGCCGCGGAACCGGACCAAAACAGTTGGTTTTTGCCATGCATCATCCCAAATACACCACGCCGCACACCCATTACTCGGCGCTGAGCACCATTCTCTATGCAGATGGCCGCGAGATGCTCTCCGATTTCGGTTATCCTTCTTTCAGCACCGACCTGCGCATGCGCTGGTACGTCACCACTTTGTCCCACAATACCCTGACAGTCGACACCAGAACCCAATATGCGCCCTATTCAGTCGCCAACTGGCTCCACCATGGGGATAGATTCTCCGCCTGCGAAGCCGAGGCGTGGGAGGCCTATCGACACATCTGCGAGCCCTATTTCCGCCAAATCGCCCTGGTCGACGCCCCGGATGGCCGCGTTTATGCGGTGGACATTTTCCGCGCCCAGGGCGGTTCGGTGCACGATTGGGCTTTGCACGGTGAAAGCGAAACGCTCGACGTGCAGAGCGTGCAGCAACAGCCGACAATCAAGTTGGAAGGCCATGATTATGCCTATGCTTATCTGCGCGATTGCGAATCCGGAACAACTTGTGAAAACTGGGAGGCAGAATGGTGTTGGTCCGATGGAGCCCGCCTCGCCGGTTATTTTCCCGGACAATCCGATTGCGAAATCATCAAATCCCAGGCGCCCGGGGAACGTCTCAAAAGCATGCAGGGCCGGGAAAAGCCCGCTCTGATCACCCGCCGCCGGGGCGAAAACCTGCGCAGCGAATTCATCGGCGTCTATGAGCCCCATCGCGGCGAGCCGCTGGTGCTAAAAGTTGAAAAAAAAGTAGCCTCGCCCCATGCGGACTGGGCTGTTGTGCTCAAGGTTTACCGCCAAGACGAAATCGACTATATCCTCAGTTCATATCTGGACCTGAGCCCGCAGATGGAACCGTTTCGCGACGGCAACATCACCATTGCGTGGCAAAGCCGTTTCGGTGTGGTGACCGTCAAAAAGGGCCGAATCGTAGCACAAGAATGGATAAAAGGCGAGATGGAGGGCTTTCGCCACTCTTTTTGAAATGCAAATCGAATGGAATAATGCCACTTGCAACAGAGGTCTCTTGATTCTCGATTCAGTGTCAACCGAATTAAAAAACACTCAATCGCTTATTCTTTATGTGGGTGCGAAAAGGGCATTTTTCATCGTTTGTGTATTGCCAGCAGATTGATTTTCTGTGAGATCCAGTGCTTCCCACTGAATCCGGGTTGATCAGGGTCAATTTTTCGGATCTTGTCTGCAGCACCACCCAACGCATTAAAAGTGGCGATTGGTAACGACACCCCAGACAGAAAGGAATGGAAAATGAGAAAATGGATTTTGATGTCGATTGCAGCTGTGTGCATCGCGCTGAGCGGTTGCGCTGAATTCGCCGCTGTGATGCCGGATCTGGCTTCCACCATGGCAACAGGCGGCGGCCTGACCACGGAAGAAATCGTCAGCGGATTAAAAGAAGCGCTCACCGTCGGCGCCACCAACTCTGCAACGCTTGCGTCTAAAATCGATGGATTCAACCTGAATTCCGCTATCCGCATCCCCTTCCCAGCGGAGGCAGTCAAGGTGAAAGATGCCTTGCTGGACGCCGGTCTCGACAACCTGGTAGCGGATTTCGAAAAGTCCCTCAACCGGGCTGCTGAAGAGGCCAGCAAAAAAGCAGTGCCGATCTTCAAAGATGCGATCTTGAGCATGTCTTTTAGCGACGCCAAAGCCATTCTGCAGGGCCCGAACAACGCCGCCACCGAGTATCTCAAAGCCAAAACCCAAACCCAGCTGGTCGCTGAATTTACCCCGGTGGTCACCAATGCCGTCAAGACCACTGACGTAACCAGGTACTGGACCCCCATCGCATCGGCCTATAACACGATCACTCTCTTCTCGGGAGGCACGGCAGTCAATCCCAATTTGGAAGAGTATGTCACCCAAAAAGCGCTGGATGGGCTGTTTTTCCTCATCGCCCAGGAGGAGCTAAAGATACGCGAGGATCCTGCCGCCCGGGTCACGGAAATCCTGAAAAAAGTGTTCGGTTCGCTCGGCTGAGATCGATCTTGTTCCCTCGAGAATGAGGATGGGCCAAGATCGAACAACAGAGATTCATAACGAGCAGTTGGCACGTCATACAAGGGGATGTTCATAGGGGGCCGTACAACCGGACATTGCAGATGGTTTGCGAGTACGGTTCCCACAGCTGTTCAGCGGGCGGGAACCTTTGCGACACCAACCAGGCCTGCAGTCAGTTGCTGATGGTCTAAAGCGCGGAGAAAACGCCGAGCAATTGTCAGGCGGCGATCGCTGAATTGCCGGAGCAACAGCATTCTGTCTTTTTATTCAACGCCTGGCTGATATTCCAGTGTCGGGGCCACGGCCATGCCGGCAAAGGGCGGCGTCATCCAGCGGCCGAGAAAGGCTTCAGCGCCCCGGTCGCGATCGAGCGCTTCCGCTGTGGCATCGGTAAAAATGCGCTGCCAGTTGCGCATTTGCCGTTCGTAGCGATGGCGCAATTCTTCCCAGTAGCGATCCTCATCCGCCGGCTGCGGTTTCAACGGCGACCAGAGATAGTCTGAACCGGCATAGAGCGAAATCAGACGATCGCTGAGGTTGTTGGTTCCCCAGATGCAGATGGTTGCTCCGAGCACATTGGGATAGGGATCACCCATCTGACACCAGATACGGGTAGCGGCAAAATCCCCGCGGCTGCAGGCGCTGGTAATGCCGGCGCCCAGCATCAGCGGCCGCTTGCCTTTTCCCCCGTATTGCGCCAGGGACTGCGCGATTTTGTCCTCATCCGAGCGCCGATACATCCATGGCTGCAGCACCAGCTCTTGTCCGACATTATCGGGGATCGGCCGACCATCGTGATCCGCCCACATGTGCACAGTCAGGTGCTTGCCGCGCGCGCGGCCGACCTTTTGCACCAGTTCAGCGATAATCCCCACCAGTTTCTCCGGGGTATATCCTTTGTCTTCTTCGCCGGCCGTCACTGCCCATTTTGCCTCATCCAAACCCACATGGATCGCCGCGGTGTCAGGCAGGCAATCGGCGATTTCGCTATAGATCTTTTCCAGCAGTGCAAAGGTCTTTTCTCCAATCGCAAAAGAAACTCCGCCCCACATCCCCGGTCCGCCGTATAGTTTGGGATAGTGATAGATCACACTTTTTACGTGTCCCCACGATTCCACCTCCGGCAAAATGGAGACATGGTATTCTCGCGCATAGGCGACCAACTCCAGCAAGTCAGGCTTGCACAACGCAAATGGATTTTCGCTCCCCAAAGGCAGAGTTTCGAAGCGATATCCGCCGATCTCGTCGTCATACAAATGCAAATGGAGGGTGTTCAATTTAAGCTGCGCCATGATGCGGATAATGCGTTGAAGATAGGTTTTGCTGAAAACCGATCGCCCCAGGTCCAGCATCAAGGAGCGGACCGCATAACGAGGATAATCGCGAATGATCAGGGCTGGTAAACAGCGGCCTTCGCCGTGGTCAGCCGGATCCGGCTCTTCCCATCCATAAAGGAATTCTGTGCCGTAATAGCCAAAGGCCATGATCTGATATAGCGTCTGCAGGCCATAGAAGCTCCCTGCGCTGGTTCGAGAGCGTATTTCGGCACCGGATTCAGTCATCTGCAGCGAATACCCCTCGGGATGCACAACAGTCGAATCGTGCACCAAGCTGATGGTGAAATCCGCTCTGCCGCCGATCGCAACCTCGACTCCCGGCATCGCCGCCAGCAATTCGACCAGCTGGCGCAACCCTTTGTGCGATTTTTCGCCCTGCACCGACCCTGCCGGAATCGCGATGCGCACAGGAAAAGGAAAGGGAGCGCCGCTTTCCTGCACTTCTTGCGGTGCCGGAACCAGATGAATCCGCTGCAGCAAATTGACTTTGACCATTTCGGCCTGCACCATTCCAAAGCCGCACAACAGGCAAAGAATCGAAATTCCGCGCATCGCATTCCCCTCATCAAACCATTAAAAAGTCTGCTTCTTTCAGCGCAGCGATTTTCTCAGATGCATGTAAAGCATAATGGCATCTGACTGTACATTCCCGGCATTGACTGCAGCGTTCCAAAGCGGGTTTTCCGACCTGGTCCAACAGGATTGTCCGCGCCAAATCGCGGTTGTGATATTGAAACGCATACATGTAAGCCCGCATCAAAGTTGAACAATCCATGCCGAGCGGACAGGTCGATTCACATCCTCGGCATTGCCGACAATAATTCAAGCCGACCCGAGTGTCCGCACTCAGCAAAAATTCCCTCTCTGTCTCGGTATAATCAATGCCATAGGCGACCGAGAAATCCTCCCGCATGTGGTCCAAATTGGTGTATCCCGGTATGGCGGTGGCGAAGAATTCGTGCCGCAGAGCCCATTTGAGCATCGCCGTCTGATTGATGGTCTTTTCAATGTGGGTTGTATCCTGAAAATCTTTTCGCCACCAATCGCCGCCGGCCTGAGTTTTCATCGCCACCAAGCCGATGTTTTTTGCATGGGCGGTCTCCATGGCTCGCAGCAATTCCGTGTCATCGGCCATGAGAAAATTATACGCAACCAAGGCCACATCGTAAAAACCGCTCTGACACATGCTCTGCAATATCTGAGTCTGGTTTCTGTGGGTGGAAATACCGATGAAATGCACTTTTTTTTCTTTGCGCAATTGCGCAAGAGCTTCCAACAGTGGCTCGGCAGTGACCAAAGCCGGGTGTTCGACACCGTGCAGATAAAGGATATCCACCCAATCGGTTTGCAGTCGCTCGAGGCTCTGCTGAAAATGGGAGAGGAAGATTTCCTTCGCGTTCGGCGCCAAGCCTCGTTCGCGGCTTGCCGGCGGCCCGATTTTGGTGGCAATGACGATCTCGTTGCGCACCCCCAGATTCTGCAAAACGGTTCCCACCATGCGCTCGTTGTTGCCGCCCTGGTAGTACCAGGCCGTATCGAAATGGCGCACCCCGATTTTGACCGACTCGGCGATCACTGCGGGTATGTCGGCGTTCATCACCCCCATGCTGACAATCGGTAAACACAAACCGGTTCGACCCAGGACGCGGGTCAATATCTTTTTTTCCTCTTCCTGTACATGGGAAAAAGCCCCGGGCAGCAAACAGGCGGCACCCACGCCCGCGGCGGTTTGTTTGATAAAATGTCGCCTTGTGATCCGCGCTGATTTGTCGCTCTTCATCGAGGTCTCCTTTCATGAGGCGGACATGCCGCCAATTAGGTCAAGTCAATCGCCAGCCGATAAAGGGCTTGACCGCTGCGGCAATACTTTTTTTCAAACGGCGAAATGGGTTCCTGTGGTCGAAAGGTCTCGACCTGAAATTGACGGCCAGTGGCGAAATTGACCGCCCAGGCAAACTCGCGTGCATAGAGTTCCCAGTTGCTGCGCAGTTCGAGATGGGGGCTGATCTGCAACAGCTCGAAGAACACCGGATGCGCGTGAAAACGCTTCATGACATCTTTCTTTTTCGGCCATGGGTTGGGATAGAGCAGATAATGCCTAGAAATCGACACGCCATGGAGGAGCAACAAGCGCCAAAAATCGACCAAATCTGCGCGGATAAACAGCACATTCGTCTCTGCAGGCTGAGTGTTCTTGACAGCTTTGTCCAAACGAACCGCTGATTTGTCGATGCCGAGCACCAGATGATCAGGATAAAGTGCTGCCAGGTTCCGGGTGCTCCAACCCACACCGCAACCTGAATCGAGAATGAAAGATCGCCGATCGCCTTTGTGCTCGAAGAAAAATCGGGCAAATGCGTCATGAGTATGAGAAGAGATCGGTTTGCGGAAAGGGTGCTGTCGATGGCGCTGCAAAAGGGTCATCAAATCAGGGTGTAAATCTTCTTGATTGCTGCACACGGATCGGCTGGGATTGTGCATACGCCATTCGACTGGGGATCAGGACCACAAACGGTCGGGGTTATTTGCATGCCAAGCGGCAACCCCCGCTGTGCAAAACACACCGCAACGTTTACGCCATCCGGAAGGATTGCTCAGGTGATTCGCAAGGTTGACGGGCGCTCGCTTGATTTATTCTTTTTCGCGTTCCAACTCGAGAATGACGATCAGCTGATCTTTTCCAGTGAACGCAGCTCGATCGATCACTTTGAAACCCGTGCGATAGCCGGCGGCTGCAGCCTGCAGAACATGGTCGCTGTTTCTCTGTACGGCAATTTTAAGCGGGGATTGACCGACCACCTGATCATCGACGATGACCTGACAATGCTCAGGCACCGTATTGATCTGCAAGGCAATGGTCTCAGCAACCGTCTGCACACTGGGAACGACAGCAGGGGGGGCCTGCACGACAATTGGTGCATCAGCAGGCTTTGCAGCCGGTTCGGTTGCCACAGGTTGTGCAACAGAAGGCCCAATCAGGCTGGTGTCAAAAGGCTCATTCTGTGTTTTGAAATATATTTTTTTGTCGACCGGTTCGCCGTTCGGACGTTTGACGATGTTGCAGGTCAACACCGTTCGCTGCAGCGAAGTTACCTGAACCAGATCCTCTGTTTCAATGGGATAGCGATCTTCGCCCCAACCGATATACGCATAGTAATGGGCCTTGACTTTATAATAACCTGGCCGCAGTCTTAAACGGTAGGTATAGGTGTTTTCGATATTGGAAACATCCCAATTCGGCCTCACCTTGCGATCGTTGATTTCCAGTTCGATATAGTTTTTATAGCTGCTGCTCTGATCAGCGACATTGGAGACGATGATCACCAAATTATCGGTGACCTGGTCGGGCAGCTCCAGCTGTTTGAGAGGCCGCATCGCCGCATAGGTTTCGTCGACACTCACCTGACCTCGATTGCAGCCGGCTAAAATGATTGCCAGGCCGATAAAGCCCGTTAAAAGGGCCAACACATGGTTTTTCATGGTCGATCTCCCAAAATAGTATCCAACAACATTGTTGCAGATCTTTTACGATTTCGTGGCGCCCTTTGTTCCGAAGCGTTTGGCAATCTCTGATTCGCCCGAGAACAATCTCTCTGCCGCAGCCCAGTGCGGGATCGCCCGCATTCTCCCCCATTCCCGCCAGGGTTCTGGCAAGGCTGCCAATTCATCGCCGGTAGCTTGCAATTCCTTTGCAGCCACCCAACGAAAACCGCTGATCTCTTCATCAACATCTTGCACGACGGGTTCACGCACAATGCCGGGCAACTGGAAGAGATAGGAGACAAAGGGCAGATGAATGCCGTTGTTGGTAAAATCATAAAAAACCATGTCGATCAGCCAACCCTCGCGGTGCGCAAGTCCAGTCTCTTCATACAACTCTCGCACAAGTCCATCGTTGATCGACTCTTCCGGTTTTAATCCGCCGGTGGGCAGGCGAAAAACACCGGCGGGATAGAATGGCTTGGTGTGCAGCAAAATGCGGTCATCCGGTTTTTGCACAATCAGAACCACTTCGCCGCGACGATTGTGCGCATCGACCAATATGGATTTCCATTTATCAAAATAATCGCGGCTCAGGTGCAGTACCGCTTGCACAGCGGTTCTCTCCTCCGGCCAAAGAGCCAAAAGTTCATCGACATCGACAACCGTATCGAAGCGTCCGTGTTTCAGCAACTCTGCAAGCGTCAGCCTTTGGAGCATCGCACTTCCTCCATCATAAGCCAAGAACCGACTTGACGTTCTGGCCAATGTCAGCCGGACTTTCGGCGATCACGGCACCCGCAGCTTTCAGAGCTGCGATTTTTTCTTCTGCGGTGCCTTTGCCGCCGTCGATAATGGCGCCGGCGTGCCCCATACGCCGACCCACAGGCGCGGTGCGCCCGGCAATGAATGCAACAACCGGCTTGTGCATCTGCGTGCGGATGAATGCAGCCGCTTCTTCCTCTGCCGTCCCACCGATCTCACCAATCAGCACAACTGCCCGGGTATCGGGATCGCGTTCAAAGAGCTGCAGAGCGTCGGTAAATGAAGTGCCGATGATCGCATCCCCGCCGATGCCGATGCCGGTGCTTTGACCAATGCCGAGCTCGGTCAGCTGATTCACCGCCTCATAGGTCAAGGTGCCGCTGCGCGAAACAACGCCCACCACGCCAGGCTTGTGGATCGATCCAGGCATGATGCCGAGTTTGGCTCTGCCGGGTGAAATGATGCCCGGACAATTTGGTCCGACCAGGCGGGTGGTTGATCGATGCAGGGCTTCGTAAACCATCAACATATCCCGAATGGGGATGCCCTCTGTGATACAAACCACCAATGCCAAATTTGCATCCACGGCCTCCAATATCGCATCCGCAGCAAAAGCCGCCGGCACAAAGATAACCGAGGCATTCGCTCGCTGATCGCGGACCGCTTCGGCAACGGTATCATAGATCGGCACGCGGTCGTCAAAACGCTTTCCACCCCTCCCCGGGGTTACCCCGGCGACGATCTGAGTGCCATATTCCATCATCTGACGTGCGTGAAAGCTCCCCTCGCCGCCAGTTATTCCCTGTACGATTGCCCTCGTAGATTCATCGATCAAGATGCTCACAATTGCTCCTTTTCGATCGAACCTTCATTTTTTCCTATCGAGTGCGGCGACCACTTTTTCCGCCGCTTCTCTCAAATCGCGGGCGACCAACAGATCGAGTCCCGATTCGGCCAAAAGCGAAGTTGCTTCCGCAGAATTTGTCCCTGCCAACCGAACAACCACTGGAACAGCGATCCGGATCGATTTGGAAGCCTCGATGATCCCCCTGGCAATGCGGTCACAGCGGACAATCCCGCCAAAGATATTCACCAGAATGGCCTTGACAGTCGCATCGGCAAGGATGATGCGGAATCCTTTTTCGACAGTTTCGGCCGAAGCACCGCCGCCGACATCGAGAAAATTGGCCGGCTCAGCACCCGCCAATTTGATGATATCCATGGTCGCCATTGCCAGACCGGCACCGTTGACCATGCAACCCACACTGCCGTCGAGTTTGATGTAATTCAGATGGTGCTGCGACGCTTCGACCTCCAGCGGATCTTCTTCGGAAAAATCGCGCAGTTCGGCCAGATCGCGGTGGCGAAACAGCGCATGATCGTCCAAATTGATCTTGGCGTCGAGAACAAGCACCCCCCCCTCCGGGGTTACCACCAGTGGATTGATCTCGGCCAGTGAACAATCGTTTTGCATGAATGCTGTATAAAGATTGAGCAAAAATGCGGTCGCCTCGCGATGCCTGTCACCGGAAAACCCGAGCGCATAAGCCAGACGCCGGGCTTGATAAGGCTGCAATCCCAACACCCTGTCGATCGGCTCCTTGATGATCTTTTCCGGCGATACCGCTGCCGTCTTTTCGATTTCCACTCCGCCTTCTGTGCTGGCCATCATCACCAAACGATTGTTGGCGCGCTCCAGGACAATGCCGACGTAGAGTTCGCGTGCGATTTTCGCTGCCTCGGCAACCAGCAGCCGACGGACGATTTTTCCGTTTGCTCCGGTTTGCGGTGTCATCAGTCGCATACCCAACATCTGGCGAGCGGTCGTTTCCGCCTCTTCCAGCGTGTGAACCAACCGTATCCCCCCAGCTTTTCCCCGTCCACCCGCATGAACCTGAGCCTTGAGAACCACCTCCTGTGCCTGCAAGTCCTGCGCAATGGCGCGCGCCTCTTCCGGTGTCGAGGCCACCTTGCCCCTTTGCACCGGCATACCATGGCGCCTCAACAGTTCTTTTGCTTGATATTCGTGTATCTTCATCGAACCTCCAGACTATGCTCGGCTGATCGGAAGAAGAGATCGAGGCGATATCAGAACTCGGATGCTCAGCAGTATAACAAAACCACAAAAAACAAACAAGAAAAAAGGCTTTAAGATGTGCTCTTTTTTTCCTATACTTGTTCAATCCGGCCGGCGCCACATTTAAGTCAGCCTTGGTGCTTTTACAAGATTTCAGAGTGCGGCGGCCGCGTAATCAGACAAGCAAAACGCTAAACAAAACAGCAAGCAACCCAAATCGGTCTGCATTGTGGAAAAACTGATCCTCGAAAAATTGTTCCGTCAACACTATTCGGAATCGCCTGATTCGATCGAGCCTCTCAAAGGCGATGGCTCGGAACGGCGGATCTATCGACTGCGCAATCCGCAACGCTCGGCTATCGGGGTGGTCGGCGACAACCGAAGTGAGAATGAAGCCTTTATCGCTTTCAGCCACCATTTTCGCAAACACGGCCTGCCAACGCCGGAAATTTATATCACCGACCTGGAACGGGGAGCCTATCTGGAAGAAGACCTCGGCTACGACACTCTGTTTGAATGGATGACCCGCGTGCGCCAAACCGAGGGCTTTAGCCAGCAAATCATCGAGCTCTACCATCAGGTACTGGCCTGGTTGCCCCATTTTCAGATCACCGCCGGCCAGTCACTCGACTATTCCTATTGTTATCAGCACGCATCGTTCGCCTGGGATTCGATGCGCTGGGATTTGCGCTACTTTAGACACCGTTTTCTCGATGTTTTCTACCAGTTTCCAATCGACCGCACCGCTCTGGAAAAAGAAATGGATCGCCTGGTTTATCATCTGTTGGAAGAAAAAGCGGATTTTTTTCTCTATCGCGACTTTCAATCCCGCAACGTCATGGTGCGAGACGGCAAGCCCTTTTTCATCGATTACCAATCCGGCCGCCGCGGTGCCCTGCAATATGATGTTGCATCGCTCCTCTTCGATGCCAAAGCCAATATCCCGCAAGAGGTCCGCGAGCGGTTGCTGGATGACTATCTGAACAGTGTGAATGAAATAATCGCGGTGGACCGACAACGCTTTCTGCACTATTTCTACAGCTTCGTCGCCATCCGCATGATGCAGGCTTTTGGCGCCTATGGTTATCTGGCGGCAGTCAAGGGCAAACGCAACTTTCTGGCCAGTGTGCCCTATGCGATCGCCAATCTCGAAATTCTCGTGCAAAAACCGTCGATCATCAACGAACTGCCGGTCTTGTGCGACATCTTTATCAGTTTGATCAAAGACCAGAAGCTGCGCGAACTAAAAACCGAGGTCTAAACCGAGATGTCTTCACCGACTGTCGGCCCCAAAAATCATTCGCTCAGATTGCACATCTGCAGTTTTGGCTACCATCGATCCGGCATCCCGGCCGACAATGCCGGTCATGGTGGCGGCTATGTGTTCGATTGCCGTGGGCTCCCCAACCCGGGAAGATACCCGATCTATGCGCAAAAAACCGGTTCAGATGCTGAGGTGATCGATTTTTTGCAGAACGATCCGGTCACTGGTGAGTTTTTGCACGGGGTGCTCACAATGGTGCGGTTGCATGCACAAAATTACGTCAGCAGAGGCTTTACCGATTTGATGGTCTGCTTCGGCTGCACCGGCGGCCAGCATCGTTCGGTCTATTGCGCCGAATTCATCGCGCGGGAATTGCGGCGAGACGGTTATACCGTCGACCTCAAGCATTTCGATAAACCATTATTTTAATACGCTTATGAAAGCCATCATCCTCGCAGCCGGGTATGGCACCCGACTCAAACCGCTCACCGATTATCTGCCCAAAGCGCTGGTGCGGATTGCCGGCAAACCCCTGCTGCAAATCGCGATCGAACGACTCCTCTGCGCCGGCATCAGCGATATAGGCATCAATGTCCACCACTTCAGCGAGCAAATAATTGAATTTTTGCACAAACACCGCTTTTTCGGCGCCGAGATCACCCTTTCTCCGGAAAATAAAATCCTCGGCACCGGTGGCGGCGCCAAACGGCTGATCCGGCGCATGGGCGAAGACGAAGCTTTTCTGATCATCAATGTCGATGTCCTGACCGATCTGGATTTTGCGCAGTTTTCGGCTGCCTTTGTTCGCGAAAACGCCGATGCGCTGCTGGCGGTCAAACACCGCACAACACAGCGCTATCTGCTGACAGACAGTGAAGCAACTCTGTGCGGCCGCGGTAAACCCGATCGCACGGTCGATTTCCTAGTCCGCCAACCTGTCGGCGCTTTGGATGCAGTCGCTTTCAACGGTCTGCAACTCGTCCACCCCGCAGTTTTGAGTTCCTACCAGGAGACCGTCTTTTCCACAATTGACGCCTACCTTGAATGGGCCAGAAATGGCTCGACAGTGAAGATTTTTTCCATGGATCATTGCTATTGGCTGGATGTTGGGCGGCCGGAAACCTTGTTCCAGGCAGAGCAAGACATCGCTTCCGGCCGCTTACAGATCTGAAAGTCTAATTCAACGCTTTTTTGGCCAAATGCCGCAAATTTGGCAAGATGCGGTGCAAATCGGTCGGCTCGCCGCTGTCGCCAAAGCCGAAATAGAGCTCCTGAAAATTCGCAAAGAGCGGGTTGTAGATCCGCAATGATTCTGGTTGCGGCTCAAATCGCGTATAAGAGGGGCACAACCGTTCCTGCGCCGCCTCGATGGTGGGAAAAGCACCGGCGGCGATAAAGGCAAAAATTGCTGCACCCAGGCTGGTGACATCGCGCTCCGGCACCAGCACCGGTTTGTTGAGCACATTGGCATAGACTTGGTTGAGAACCGCATTGCGCTGGGGTATGCCGCCGCCGTTGATGATGCGCTCCACCGATACTCCGTATTTCATCATTCTTTCCAGCACGATGCGAGTATGAAAAGCCGTGCCCTCGATGGCGGCAAATAGTTCATCTGTCGGGGTGCTGTTCAGTGTCCATCCCAAAGTTATGCCGGACAGTTCTGGATTGGCAAGGACATTGCGATCGCCGTTGTCCCAGGTCAACCGCAAGAGGCCGGTCTGGCCCGGCCGATAAGTTCCGAGAGTTTCCGCCAGTTCCGCCACCTTGCGCCCGGCGCGACGCGCAATGGCCTGAAAGATATCTCCAACCGCTGACAGGCCGGCTTCGATTCCCCAGTAATCGGGATGGATTGAACCCTTGACAATTCCGCTGACCCCGGGGATCAGTTCGACATCGCGGCTGATCGCCATGATGCAGGTCGAGGTGCCCACCACATTGACCACGTCGCCCGGTCTGATTCCGGCGCCGATGGCATCCCAATGCGCATCGAGCGCGCCGACTGGAATCGGTATGCCTGCTTTCAAGCCCAGACGGTCAGCCCATTCGATACTGAGATAGCCGGCGATCTCGAACGAGTTGGCGAATACACCGATCAACTTTTCCCGTGCCGCTCCCAAAAGCGGGTCAACTTTCTGTAAATACTCCTCTGAAGGCATTCCGCCAAGGTGCTCGTGAATCATCCATTTGTGACCGGCGGCGCAGACGCTGCGTTTGACATGTTCGGGTTTCTTGATGCCGCAGAGATGAGCGACAGCCAGGTCGCAATGTTCGAAGGCGCTGGCAAATTTCTCTTGCTGCTTTGGGTTGTGGCGCAGCCAGTGCAAAACCTTGGCCAGCCCCCACTCGGAAGAATAAGTTCCGCCGCACCACTTGATATTCTCGAGGCCAAACTCATGCGCTTTGGCCGTGATCTCGGTTGCCTCGCGCTTGGCGCGATGATCGCACCACATATAATAATCGTCGAGCGGTTGGAGTTTGTTGTCCACTGCAACCACTGTCGAACCGGTGGTGTCGATGGCCAGCGCTTCGATGCGAGTGCCGTCAATACCAGATTCCGCCCAAACCTGACGAAAAGCGCGCTGCAACGCATCGATCTGGTCGATCGGCCGCTGGGTTGCCCAGTCTGGATCCTGTGCTTTGCGGATCAACTCATACTCAGCCGCTGCGGTGGCCAACTTGCCTTTCTCGCTGTCAAAAACAGAAACCCGCACGCTGGATGTGCCAAAATCCACGCCCCCTACAAGCGCCATATCGAGCCCCTTCCAAAGGTTGCTGATCTTGATTTATCGACCACGACTAAAAACCCCAAAAAAGACTGAGAGTGTAAACCATAAAATTGGCATCGACATCCTTGAATTCATCGCCGAGCTCATAGTCGAGAAACACATAGCGGATATCGAAAGCAATGGTCGGTTTGATAATGGGCAGTTCGATGCCGGCACCGATATGGTACCCCATTTCCTGCTCGGTGCGGTCTTCGAGCGCGCCATTGCCGGGTACCTGATCGGAAAATTCGTAGGTGGTGTTGTACCAACCCGCTCCGGCCAGGCCATAGACGATGGGCAGCGGATAAAACAATACCGATGCAGAAACCGGCCATTGTTTGACTTTCACCGCTCCGTTTTCATACTCTTCAGAACGATAGTCGATCGCTCCTTCAACCGCCAGGGCTCCCAGTTTGAGACGCAGAGCGCCGCCGAACATCAGACTGCCCTCCTCAGCATCAGCGCTCTTGTGATAACCCGCGCGCGGACCAATCCCGACGAGCGTGATCCCCTGTGCAAGCACGGGTATCACCAGCAAAAAAAGAACAAAAAGAGTCTTTTTCATAGCCAATTCCTTTCACAATAGGGGTTAGACGCTGCAGGGGTTGATCAGCAAACGAACCAAGAACGCTTCCGAATCTGAATTTCCCTGCAAGGTCTGCGCGATCAACCGACAAACTATTCGTTCTGCATCTGCTGCAATTCGCTTTGCAATTCCTGCAAAAGGGTCTCTTTTTCCGCCTCTGGTAAAAATGCCGCGCGAATTCCATTGAGGGCGATCTTGCCCATATCCTCGGCATCGAGATGAAAAGCCTCAGCAGCCAACCGATATTCATCGATCAATTGTGTGCCGAAAACTTGCGGATCATCGGTATTCAGCGTTACGACCAATCCCCGGCGGAAAAAATCTCCGAATGGATGGTGTTTAATCGAATCGACAACCTGCAATTTGAGGTTTGAAGTCAAACACTGGGTTAAAGGAATTTTTTTCTCTGCCAGATAATCGACGAGTTCCTGGTCCTTGTGAGCGTTGGTCCCATGGTCGATGCGTTCGACATGCAGATCGCGCAGAGCACTCCAGACGCTTTCCGGGCCGACAGCTTCGCCGGCATGCACCGTGCGGTGCAAGCCCAACTCGGCCGCGCGTTCAAACACAGCGCGAAATAGAGATTGTTTGAATTTGCGTTCATCTCCCGAGAGGCCGATCCCCACCACCAGCGGGTGATGCAGAGCGGCAACCTCCTCAACCAACCGCAACATCGAATCTGTGTTGTGGGATCGCAAAAGATTGATCGTCACTCGCGCCTGCAGCGAATATTGCGCTTGTGCTCTTTGCACACTGCGGTCGATGGCATCGATGATATCACAAAGAGCATATCCTTGACGAAGATATTTTTCAACTGCACAGTCGAATTCCACATAGCGAACATTTTCGCGTGCCAGGCAATCCAAAAGTTCGTCGGCAACCCGTGTCAAATCCTGCAGATGGCGGATGTTGTCGGATACCGTGCGCATGGCATCTACGAATTCGCCCAAATTATCGAACCGGTAAAAATCGCGGACCTGCTCAGCTCTTTTGGGCACGGATTTCATCCGGTTGCGGCGCATTAAATCGATGGCGGTTTCCGGACGGATCGAGCCTTCCAAATGCAAATGCAATTCCACTTTCGGCATCTTGACGATAAAATCGTGCAATTTTTTATCGATCACACCTTCTCCTCTGGTCGAGTTCTGGGCAAGCAAACGGCTTGCAAAATTAATGGAATCGCATCAGCTCTTGATCTATTTTACTAAACTCTTCATTAAAATGAAAGTGTTTTGCTTATTTTTTTTATACCTCGATCCATCAATGCAACTTTTTCCACATTCAGGGTTAATGCCCCTTGTTGTTCCTGCACCTGGCCGGTAAGCAAATAAGGCCGCGTCTTGTCCATCATGTGCACAAACTCGGCAAATGCCCGCGGAAAAAACGTGGTTTCATAGATCGCTGTGGTATCTTCGAAACTCATGAACTCCATCAATTTCTGCGAGCGGGTGGTGACGATTTTGCCGGTGATCAACCAGCCTACGGCAACCACGCGTTGGCCGACATGGCGATCAAAATCACAGGCGCGTACGGTCTTGATCTTTTGCAATTGCTGTTGATAGAGTTCCAACGGATGAACAGACGCCAAAAATCCCAGAGTTTCAATTTCCTGCTGCCACAGCAGCCGTTGGTCATAATTCCCGACCTGCGGCAAGCGGGACGGAGGGATCCGTTCTCCGGCAAAAAGAGACAACGTCGATGAATCGCTGTGCTGTTTTTGCGCTTGATGCCATTTGAGGTGCCACATGAGTTCCGGCCGCGTGCGCTGCGATTCCAACCTGTCAAAACAGCCGGCAAGGATGAGCAACTCCACATCTGCGGCATCGATCGAGACGCGCTGCAAAAAATCGGTAAAAGAGGCAAAACGCCCCTTTGTGCTTCGCTCCTCGAGCACCTGTTGCAAGCCGCGGTCGCTCAACCCCTTGATCTGCATCAAACCGATACGAATTTCATTTTTACAGCCGCGATAAACGCGGAAGCTCTCGTTGATGTCCGGCATGAGCACTCGCAAGCCCATGCGGCGAGCTTCAGAAAGATAGGCAAATGTCGAATAGTAACCTCCCTGATTGGAGATCACCGCTGCCATGAATTCCGCCGGGAAATGCACGCGCAAATAGGCGGATTTATAGGAAACCAAGGCATAGGAAGCAGAGTGCGGTTTGCAAAAACTGTAGCCGCAAAAACTCTCGATCATCTGCCAGATCTGTTCACAAATCCCTGCGTCCACCCCGCGTACCTGGGCATCGGCAAAAAAACGCAGCTTGAAATCGTGCAGTTTTTTCGCTTTGTGCTTTTTCGACAGCACCTTGCGCAATTCGTCGGCATCAGCTGCTGAAAATCCGGCTAAAGCGATCGCCACTTTGGCGACATCTTCCTGATAGACCATGATGCCATAGGTTTCTTTGAGAATCTCCTGCAGCAAAGGATGCAGTGGCCGATAAGAACCGCCTTTCAGACGGCGAACATATTCCGCGATCATTTCATTGGCGGCCGGCCGAATAATCGAGCTGTGGATGACCAGATGCGCGAAATCCCCTTTGCCGGTTTTTTTCTGCAGCTGGCGCATCGCCGGAGATTCGACATAAAAGACGCCGATCGTGTCGCCGCGCGACAACAAACGGCAGGTTGCGGCGTCGTCGAGCGGATTCCAGGTCGAGTAATCGATGCGAATACCGGTGTTCTTTTCCACCGCCGCCAAAGTGTCGCGGATCACGGCCAATGAGCGGTTGCCGAGAATGTCCATCTTGATCAGGCCCATTTCTTCGGCCTGATCTTTTTCCCACTGCACCACCTGCACCGCCGGATTGGGCTGACCTTCTGCATGGTTAAGGCGAAGGATTTTTTTCGCCGGCTGAACCGGCACATAGTTGTCCAAATGATCCGGAACGATGACCACCCCGCCGCAATGCACCGACAAATGGCGCGGGAAACCGCGGATCGCTTCCGCCATTTGCAGAATTTCAGGCCAGGGCGCGTGCAACTCGACGCCTTTGTATATCGGATGTATCGCGATGAGATCAGCGATATTGCCGGGCTGATAAAAAGAGCGCATTTTTTTCGTGACAGCGCCGATCTCGTTGTCCGACAGGCCATAGACTTTGGCGATTTCCCGCACCGCTGAACGCGCCTTGAAACAATTGTGATTGGCGATCATGGCAGTGCGCTGCGGCCCATATTTGCGATGAATATAGTCGAGCACATCATCGCGTTCATCCCACGGAAAATCGACATCGATATCGGGAGGATCGCGACGGCCGAGATTCAAAAAACGCTCAAAGAACAGATCATAACGAATGGGATCCACATGGGTGATACCCAAACAATAGCTCACCAGACTTGCCGCTGCGGATCCACGACCACAAGTTCGCGGCGCCTGGCGAACAATATCCGCCACCACCAGGAAATAGGGCGCAAAACCTTTTTCCTCGATGATCCGCATTTCGCGCTGCAGCCGTTCGCGAATGACCGCATCGATACGGCCATAACGCCAGCGAATCCCTTGCCATACCTGGTGTCGCAATTCGCTGAGTGCATCCTCGCCGTTGGGTCCGCGATAAGCGGTAAAAATATGCCGCCCGATTCCAAATTCAAATGTACAGTCGTCAGCGATCTTTTGCGTATGTCTAATTGCATCAGGAGAGTCACAAAAACTGTCCTGCATCATCTGTGGGGATTTGAGGAAAGCTTGGGGAGAAACCACTTCGCTGTCAGCCACTCGATCTAGGGTCGTGTTGAGATCGATCGCCCGCAGCAAGCGGTGCACGGACCAGTCCGCGGCTTGACAGAAATAGGCGGCATTGGTTGCGACCACCGGCAGATTCAGCTCGCCGGCCAAATGGCGGATCTCTTCGCGATTGGCGTGTGGCACGAGCTCGGCATAGAGGTCAAAACTTCGCGTAACATCGGCCAACGACCGCAGCAGCCCGGCATCTGAGCTGAGAACGACGCAATCCCCGCCGTCGGCGAGCAGCGCCGCTGCCAGGTCCAGTGCCGCATCGAAATGAATCCGGCGGATCAGACTGCACAGCACCCGGTAACCGTTGGCGGTGCGCGCCAGAACAACCGCGCGCTGACCAGAAGTGACCAACTCGGCGCCGATCAGAGGTTGCAGGCGATGCACCCGGGCAGACTCCAAAAACCAGCCCAATCCATACAAACCGTTGCGGTCGGTCAGAGCCAAATGGGTCATCCCCATACGGGCGGCGGCTTCGCACAACGCCTCGATGCTCGATGCACCGCGACAAAGGCTGTAGTGAGAATGGACATGCAAATGCACAAAGCCCATGACCCCTCCACGAGCACCGCTGCCGGCTCAGTCGATCGGCTTTTGAAAAATGGTATAAATTTTGGACACCTTGGCGTTCATCCACTCAGCCACCCGATTGACCAGCACGTTGTCTTCTAAAACCCAACCGAGATCGGCGTGATCGTATTGGCTGTGCAGGGAATAGATCTTTTGCTTCCACAGCATCACGCTGTCGATGCCGAGGTTGTGAAACTTGCGCTTTACCCCCATATAACCGAGGCGATAGCTCTTGATCCGCCCCTTGCCGATCAACATTCGGGCGGCGCGCAGCAGCTCACAGCGCCGACAAAACCGCGTCAGATGCATGCGTTCGAAAATATTGGGCACCCCGCCAAAAAAACCGGCCAGCTCACCCTTGACATAGACGAACAAAAAAAGTTTCTTGTTCATCACCAACATCATATCCTTGACCGTGGCAAAAAATTCTTCCTCGGTAAACGGCACGAAACCCCAATTGTCGTTCCAGGCGTCATTGTAGACCTCGAACATTTCGCGGCGGCGTTCGGCAAAAGGCCGCTCATTCCAGGTTTCAAAGGTGACGCCGTAGCGCTGGATGACTTTTTGCGACACGCGTTCGAGTTTTTCCACCATGGGTTCACGCGTGGTCACCCACCACGACTTGACCTGTTTGACCGGCACGAAACCGTTCTCGCGCAACAGCGCCTCATAATAGGGCTTGTTATAATGATAATAGACCACTGGAACGGTGTCGAATCCCATGGTCATGAGTCCGGGCGTGGCTTCGTTGACCGGCAAATTCTGCGGTCCACGCATCGCATCCATGCCTTGTTCATGCAGCCATGCCGCCGCCGCATCGAGCAGCAGCCGGGCCACCTGTTTGTCGTCGATGCACTCAAATTGGCCGAAGAAACCAACTCGATCGTTCCAATGCCGGTTGTGGTTGTGGTTGACAAAGGCGTTGCAGCGGCCGACAACCTGGTCACCCTGCAAGGCAAGGAAAAATCGCATGTCCGCATGTTTAAAAAAAAGATTTTGGGGTTCAAAAAAACCGGTCATGCCGATCAGCTTGTTGCCAAGATATTCGAAATCGAGCAACGGCACGTACTGCGGATCCTGGCGATAGTGGCCCCAATGAAAATCGATGAACCGTTTCAGCCATTTGCGATCATTCGGTTGATTGGAAAACGACTGAATCCTGGTTTGCATAACGTCTCCTTTGCCTAAGGCCAAAAGCGAATCGCACCAACCCCCAAAATCTATTTTGATCAACTCCAGGCAGCTCTTGCCCGGCGCCCAAGCAGCCGACGCCTAGGCTGCGCGGCCAAAACCAACGGCTTCGTCACCATAGCGATCGCGGATTTTGTCCATCGCCGCAGTAAGCAAACTCGCCCGCGTGGTTGTGGGAGCAAAGAGCAACAGTTGTTGTGACGGCGGCTGCAAGTTGAGCAAACGCACGGCAATCGTGCGCACCCGCACCCGGCGCTGCAACAAACGTTCGAGCCCGCCATCGACCTCCGCGACCCACTCGCTGTCGTCTGCAGTCGGCGGCAATTTGACTTCCACCCTGTGTTCGCGATAATCGGAATAGCGCACTTCAAACGCCAGAACTGCAGCCACCAGCTTTTGACGCCGCAACCGCCGGCCGGCGCGGTCCACGAGGTGGAAAACCGCGCGGCGCACCACCCGAAAATCGTTGCTGTCGGGTTGCAGCGTCTCGGTCTCGACAATCTGCGGCGGCCGCCGCGATGGCTGCACCGGGCGGTTATCGATGCCGCGCGAGCGCTGATACAACAGCAGGCCAAACCGGCCAAAAACCATCTGCAGATGCTCGCTCGAAACACCGACAATTTCGCGGATCACCCGGATATTGAGCATGGCGAGCTGCTGACGCACCGAACGGCCGACACCGGGCAAAAAGGCGACATCGAGCGGCGCGAGAAAATCAGGCTCATCACCGGCACGAACATCGCACAAACCGCCTACTTTGCCGGAACGGTCGATCACATCCGACGCCACCTTGCTGACCAGCTTGTTGCCAGCCACGCCGGCAGTGACCTGCAGCCGCAACCGCTCGCGAATCTCCCGTTGCGCCCGCACCGCCGCATCGCCAACGCTCCCAAACAACCGATCTGAACCGGTCATGTCCAGATAGACATCGCCGCCATGCAACGGTTCGATCAACGGCGAAAAACGCTGCAACAGCTGCATCACCGCCGCATCTGCCCGCGCATAGAGATCCGGATTGGGCGGCAAAACCGTCAAATCCCGACACCGCTGCATCGCCGTCTCCAAAGGCATGCCCCGATAAATACCCTGACCCCGTGCCGCCAAAGAGGCGGAAACCACCAGCGCCCGGCTGGCCGTCTTGACCGCCACTGCCGCCGGACGCCCCCGCAATCGCGGCTCCATGATCTCTTCGACCGCAATCGGAAAATCCGCCACCGATAGATGGATCACTGACCGACTCATCGCCCTATTCCACACTTTCCCGCACCAACGCCACCACCCGCCCCTGAATTGACCAGTCGCCCTCAGGATAAATGTCAGCGTAGCGCGGATTCTCAGCCTGCAAAAATCGCCGCCCCTCCCGCTGCATCAAACGCTTGACCGTCGCCTCGCTGCCGCCAAGCAATGCCACCACGATGGCACCCACATCGGCAACGCTCTGAGAACGCACCACCACCAAATCACCATCCAAAATGCCCGCCCCCGCCATGCTGTCCCCTTGCACACGCAACAAATAGTGAACGGCCGACCCGGAAACCAGATAGCGCGGCACCATCACGTAATGGTCGATGTTCTCCTCTGCCAACATCGGCACCCCGGCCGTAACCGAACCGACCAGGGGCAACGACACGCCCGGCGCATCCAGCAATGACTCGAACGAATCGACCAACTGGATCCCGCGCGCCTTGTTGCGCTCCCAGACAATATAACCCTTGCGCGCCAAAACCGCCAGATACTTGACGGCAGTGTTGCGCGACGACACGCCCAACGCTTCGGCCAAATCCTTCAGCGTCGGTGGATAACCGCGTTCGCGAATGCTGCGCACAATCAACTGCAACACCCGTTGCTGTTTTTCTGTGAGTTTTTCCATGGCCATCCGCCTTCTTATGCCACCAATCCATCTGGCCAACAAATTCGCCTGCAGCCATCATGGTGAACATATTGACACCCAATTATAATCATTCGGCGGACAAGTGTCAAGATCTTTTTTGCGGGAAAATCAAATATCGGTCAGATTGAGCAAGGTAAGCAGGCGAGCGTGTACGGCTGGCGGCACATCCTTTTGCTGCAAACAGCGATAAAGGGCAACCGTTTTGCGCATCGATTCGACCCCGTTGCGACAATTCGCGCACTGCTGCAGGTGGATGCGCAGTTGCTGGCAGACTTCGGAATCGATATCCTCCGCCAGCTCATCACAGATCTGGTGAAGAAGTTTATCGCAATCCATATTCACCTCATCGAAAGCATATAGGAAATTCACTTCCGCAGAGGCCAATGCTTCCGCCTGCGGATACCAGTTGGATGCATCGACCTGGCATAAAGATTCAAAACCGGCTTAAAAAGAGGGCAATTTAAAACGCGTGCCGAGAAACATAAAACTGCGTCTAAAAGGCGAATCCGTGAGATTGGTGCCAAGTCCGATCTGTATGTATTGCAGCAAAATCACGCTTGCCCCCAATCCCACCTGCACCGGAACATTGGCGGCCGAGTTGACATTGCCGATAATAAAAGCAGCGTCATAGGCGAGAAAAGGCTGCTCCGGATTGGGTGTGTAAGTCAGGCCAAGGGTGATGGATTTGAGGATTTCCGTGCTGGCTTTGCTGCCGTCAAAAGGCAATTTGACCACAACAAATGATGTGGAACCGTGGAAAGATTGGCTCCAATGGCGATTGACAGAAAACCGTTCAGTGCTGCGGTTCAAATTACCGGGATTGGCAAGGGTGATCTCGATGCGGTCGCCGCTGTTGAGTTTCTCGCGGACGCGCCATTGCCAGGATACCGGCCGCTGACCCGGATGGATGACCAGCCATTTTGTATTCACTCCTTCAGCGCGCACGGTGTGCATGGAGTCGAGCAAAACACCGCTGATCAATACTTTTTGTATGCCGTCATCTTCGCGCAACTTCGTCCCGTCGAACTGCAAGACAATGCTCTCATCTCTGTCGATGCGATAGACCGAACTCGCGCCTTGCCACAAAGTATCCAGCTCAGTGCGCCCCATTTTTCGCGTGGTGATATGGACATAGCGATCAAACAGCACCCAGGGCTTAACGCGGATGGTATAGTGGGGAAATAAAAACCGCACCGCATCGATCCGCAACTCTAGCCCGTATTCGCCGGGTTCGACCTGCTTGCGGGCAAAAATCTGTGCGCTGATGAGGTCACCGCGGTTTTCCAATATCTTGACGGAAATGGCCGGATCGCTGAAAACCAACTGTGCTTTGTCGAGATACTGCCCTTTCACCACCACCTGCAGCGTATCAAGAGGCTGCAAGATGCGTTCAGGCGAAAAATAGTCAAGCCTCGGCGGCATTTCCGCTCGCACAAACCCTTTCCAAAGCGCCGGCCCCTCCAGCTGATGAACGGTAAATATCCGTTCCCGGATCAGAGTGCTGCCGCTGTCTCGTGGCAAAAGAATAGGTGCCTCAAAAGTGCTGTCATCGACCACCGCCGTGACTGGAAACCGCGCATCGCCGATCCGCAGCTCGTAGCTGTTGCGCGGATCGAGCCGAAGGCGGTTGCGGACTTGAGCGACAAAAGCGACCCGGGCGCCGGTATCAAAATAGAGAACGCCGTTTTCCACGCTCTTGACTCGACAGCCCGGCAACGGCAAGGCGCCGACAGAAAAGGCCGCAGTGGTATCGGCCTTGCCGTCGCCGTTGCGCACCACCAGGCGATAGGATTGGCTCTGCAACAGCATGGGCAGATTGATTCCCACTTCAATTTCTTCACTGCTGATCAGGCGAACGCGGGCGCTGCCCTCGTCTGGCAGCAACTCCACCTCCAGACCCGGGAAAAAACCGGATCCCCGCAGTCGCGCTGTCTGTTCATTGCCGTCGGCGACAAAACCTGGAATACGCGTATAAATTTGCGGCGCCTGGCGCGAGCCCAGAAACAAACGCCCGCTCCCTTCTGGGGCAAAAGCATGTCGGATGTGAAAAAGATGCCAGCCAAGCCGCGGAGCAGAGCCATTGATTTCCATGGCAAAGTTCATTCTGGCCGGCGCCTGGTCGCTCGAAACGTGCATCGGCGCCAGAAATTTCAACGCTGGATCATCGAACAGGATCTCGCTGTCGCGAAAAATCCCGCTGCCTTCCAACCAAACAGATCTCCGATTCGAGCGTTGAGAATCGAACAACAGCGTATCGGCGCACACTCTTCCATCCTGCTCGCACCAGACAGTATCGACCGTCGGCCGCACATTCGAGTTGATTTGCAATGCACCTTGCAGGCGCGCTTTTCTGAAACGGTCAAGGACCACAAATTCATGTATCCCGGGGGCAGAAAAACCGGAATCGATTTGCACAACTACCGACAATTCAAAAGGGCTGATCGAATCGACCTGGACACAGGTGAGATTTTCAACCTTGTGGAGAAACAACAGGGTATCTTCGGTCGATGCAAAAGAGTCCACCGCATACAGAGCACGCAAAAAACGCTGTTCGCGATCCAGAACAGGAAGATCGATCGGTGCGATTGACATCGATTGCCCCCAAAGGGCGATGTTTACAATGAGCAACAGGAGAGTCGTTCGGGGCAACATGATGAGCTCCTGGGATGAACAGAAAAGTGGAATTCAATTGCGGATAATTTTAACCTGATTGACTCGGCGCTCATCCGCCTGTATGACGATGATTTTGCATTGTGCCAATTGTACTTCATCATCGACGTTGGGGATTCTGCCGAGTTGTGCCTCGATCAAACCGGCGATTGTGGCAAAATCGCCGGTTGGCAAGGCGAGTTTATAGGTGTCGTTCATAAACTCGATTTCAGTGCGGCCGCTGGCCACGATCGTCACTTCATCCAACACCCTGGTGGTCGGGCGGTGGCTATCGAACTCGTCGAAAATCTCGCCGAAAAGCTGTTCGACCAGATCTTCGATTGTGATCAGACCGGCTGTTCCTCCGTGTTCATCAACCAAGATGGCCATACTGTGGCGCGTTTTGCGCATTTTGCTGAGTGCCTGCAGCGCCTTGATATGCTCAGGCAGGAAAAAGGCCGGACGCACCAGTTCTGCCAACGGGCGATCCGATTGCAGGAGCATGTCCAATAAATAGATAAAACCGATAATGTGATCCAGATCGGATCGATAAACCGGCATGCGCGACAGGCCGGAGCGTTTAAAATACTTGGCGATTTTTATCGGTGGTGTGTCGATCGGCACCGCTTGAATCTCCAGACGCGGCACCATGAAATCATTGAGCCGTTTGTGGTTGATGCGGATGGTGCGCGCGATCAACTGGTTTGCCCGAAAATCGACAGTCGAATATTTGTGCAACAGAAAAGGCAAGTCGGTCTTGTGAAATATTTTGTGGATTTCTTCGACCGATTCGCCACCCATCCTGATGAGCAGTCGGGTTGCCCGTTCTGCAATCCAGATAAAGGGAAAAAGCAACAGGTAAAAAAAGTGCATCAATCTCGGGGTCTGCTGGACCAAGCGATTGGGAATCTGCTGAGCAAAAGTTTTGGGAATGATCTCGCCGAACAGCAGCAAGAAAAATGTGGTAAAAATTACCAACAGCGAATCAGGCACCACAGGTGCAAAGACGAGCACCGCCAGAGATGAACAGGCAACCATCACCACATTGTTGCCAACCAAAACCGTAGTGATAAAACGGTTTTGGTCTGTCCAAATCATCGGCACCTCTTCATCGGTAAGCCGGGGACGCACAAACCATTTCAGCCGATTCGACGAGATGTAGGCGGTTTCGCTGCCAGAAAAAATGGCGCTCAAAATCAAGGTCAGAATAAAGAGAATGATGGCCAATGCTTTCACTCTCCTTCAGCTGGGATTGTCCAGCAAACGAAAGACGATCTGACCTGCGGTTGCGTCGAGGAGCGCTTGTCGAAACGCGACAGCCTTCTCCTTGCGCAATCGCACGGTCTGGCGGATCTGCCCACCATACTCGGCTTCGATGATCGATGCATCGAATTTATGCAGCAATGCAAAAAGACTTTGCGAATACTCATAGCTATAAACGAGCAAAACGGAAATAGGTTCATAATAGTCGATCAGGACGCCCTGATCGAGGGCGGCAAAGGCCACGCCGCTGTAAGCGCGGATCAATCCGCCGGTTCCGAGTTTGGTGCCGCCAAAATAGCGTGTAACCACGATCAGCACCTGGGTGAGATCGCGGGCGATGATCGCCTGCAAAATCGGTTTTCCGGCGGTTCCACTCGGTTCACCGTCATCGCTGCACCGGGTCACCTCTTTTTCAGCCATACCGATCCGATATGCGTAGCAGTTATGGGTTGCATCAGCGTTCTGAGCGCGCACGAGTTCGATTTCAGCTTCGGCTGCTTCGCGTGTGGCGAGCGGAACGGCGCGGGCAATAAAGCGCGATCCCTTGATTTTTTGTTCTGCAGATACAGCGGATTGCAGCGTGCGATAACGTAAGGCCATTGCTGCTGTTCACATTTATTGACTCAATTGGAAATCGTCCAGTGCAGGATGTTCAGTTTGCCATTGGCAGTGCAGATAAATGGGAAAATTGCGGAAGGACGATCGAAGCGGCAATCGCAAACCCCATTTACAAAATATGCAGAGTCAGCAACACTTGCTCTGCCGCACGCTGTTCAGCGATTTTTTTGGTTTGCCCGCTGCCAACCCCCATCCGTTTGCCGTCCACAAAACCAGCGATAGTAAAAACTTTTTCGTGATCCGGACCTTCTTCGTTCTCAACGACATAGCGAGGACCGTCCAGGCTCAGGCTCTGGCAGTGCTCAAGCAGCAGACTTTTGTAATTCTGTACCGATCCATCCGTCATCAGGCGATCGAGGCGAGAGAAAATATTCCTGTCGATAATGCGGTTGGCGTTTTCCAATCCGCCATCGAGATAAACAGCACCGATTATCGCTTCCACTGCATCAGCCAAAATGCTCGCTCGTTTGCGGCCTCCTGATTTGGCTTCCGCATCGCTGAGCAATAGAAATTTGCCGAGACCGAATTCCTTGGCAACATGCGCCAGGCTGCGACGACTGACCAACATCGATTTCATCAGGGTCAGGCCGCCCTCTTCCTTCTCGGGATAGGTCTTGAACAAATACTCTGTCACCACCAATCCGAGCACCGCATCGCCCAGCAGTTCCAGGCGTTCGTTCGCCTGGATGCGAGCCTCATTGGTCACAGATAGATAGGAGCGATGCTTCAACGCCTGGATCAAAAGCTGTTCATTGCGAAAAACATAACCAAGACGGCGTGAGATCATCCGAATCTTGTGCTCGTCGCTCCCTTTTCTGATGGGCAGCCGCAAACAAGAAAAAATCGACCGCAATAGAAGTAGGCTATTCTTCATACTTTTTGAACAAAAGACTCACGTTGTGTCCGCCAAAACCAAACGAATTGGAAATAGCCGTATTAATGGGATAATCGATCGCATGATTGGGAATGTAGTCGAGGTCGCATTCCGGATCCGGTGTTTCATAGTTGATAGTCGGGTGCAATTTACCGTGAACCAGGGACAGCAGGGTTGCGATCGATTCCACCACACCGGAAGCGCCGAGCAGATGACCGGTCATCGATTTGGTCGAATTCACCTTGAGGCGCTTTGCATGTGCGCCGAAGAGGGCTTTGATCGCAGCCGTTTCGGTTTTGTCGTTGAATGGAGTCGACGTTCCATGAGCATTGATATAGTCAACCTGTTCGGGTTGCACACCGGCATCGCGCAGCGCCAGCCACATCGACCGCCTGGCGCCTTCCCCTCCCGGAACCGGCTGGGTGATGTGATAGGCATCCGCGCTGAAGCCGACGCCACAGATTTCACCATAAATCGTGGCCCCTCGAGCGCGCGCATGTCCGAGTTCTTCAAGAATCAGCGCACCTGCTCCCTCGCCCATGACAAAACCATCGCGATTCAGATCGAACGGCCGGCTCGCCGCTTCGGGCGCATTGTTGCGGGTGGAAAGCGCCTTGAGAGAGCAAAAACCCGCCAAGCCCATCTGGGTGATCGGGGCTTCGCTGCCGCCGCAGATCATGCCGATTGCCCGGCCGGCGCGAATGTGGTTGAACGATTCGCCGATCGCATGCGCAGAAGAAGCACAAGCCGATACGGTTGCGTAATTGGCGCCCTGCAGCCCATAGAGTATCGAGATATGCCCTGGGGCGATGTCTGGAATCAACATCGGAATCATGAATGGGCTGACCCGACTTGGACCGCGTTCGAACAAGACCCGGCACTCTTTTTCAAAAATATCCATGCCGCCAATTCCCGATCCCCAGATCACGCCGAATTCGGTGCGATCCTCGTGTTCAAAATCGATACCCGAATTCTGCACAGCCTGCATTGCAGCGACCATAGCCAACTGTGCAAATCGATCCATATGCCGCGCGTCCTTTCGCGCAATGTTGTATGCGGTGGGATCAAAATTTTTAATCTCACCGGCAATCTGCGAATCGAAATTATCCACCGCGAACGATTCAATGCGGGATATTCCACCTTTGCCGTTGAGGAGATTGTGCCAAAATTCCTCGATCGTTGATCCAATAGGCGTGATAAGACCCATGCCCGTCACGACGACCCGTTTTTCTTCCATATCCTCAGCCGCTTTCTTCTATTTATATTGACTTTGCGCAACAACTTTGATTGAACCGATCTTTTCGCCTTACCTCAGATGAATCATCGGCGATCAGCCGTGAAAATCAATCGTTCACCATTGAGACAAAAAAAGGGCATCGCCATGCGATGCCCCATCTATTTTATTCGTTTTTGCCGAGTTTTTCTTGCAGATAATTTAATGCGTCACCCACCGTGGTGAGTTTTTCCGCTTCGTCGTCGGGAATTTCCAGGCCAAATTCCTCTTCAAAGGCCATGATCAATTCAACCGTATCGAGCGAATCCGCTCCCAGATCGTCAATAAAAGAAGCTTGTGGCGTCACTTCCTTTTCGTCAACACCCAGCTGATCGACAATGATCTTCTTAACGGTATCTTCGATTGCCATCCCTTTTTACCTCCTGATCGATTGATTTGTTTTGTTACGGAATTGTTTAAAAATCAGTTGATCCTTTCTTGTTTTTTCCTTTACATCACCATCCCACCGTCGACATGGATCACCTGACCGGTGATGTAGCTGGAATGCGGTCCGGCGAGAAACACGCAAACCTCCGCGACATCCTCCGGCCTGCCAAGCCGCTGCAGGGGAATTAAAGTTTTATAATTTTCGATAATTTTTTCAGGCAGAGCAAGGGTCATTTCAGTTTCGATGAAACCAGGGGCAACCGCATTGACCAGAATATTTCGCCCGGCCAATTCCTTGGCAGCGGACTTGGTTAAACCAATGACCCCAGCTTTTGAAGCGGCATAGTTGGCCTGGCCGGCGTTGCCCATTACCCCGACCACCGAAGAAATGTTGATGATGCGGCCCTTTTTCTGTTTCATCATCGGCCGCGTCGCCGCTTTCAAACAATTAAAAGTCCCCTTGAGATTGACGCGAATCACCATGTCCCATTGGCTCTCATCCATGCGGATCAGCGATGAATCGCGCGTGATGCCGGCATTGTTGACGAGTATATCTATTCTGCCCCAATGCTCAATCGCTCTCTTGACCAATTGATCGGCTTGTTCCAGGTTCGACACATCAGCCTCGACGCTGATGGCCTGGCGACCTAAAGCCTCGATTTCCCGGGCGACGCCCTCTGCTCCCGCGAGATCCAGGTCGGAAAGCACCAGATGAGCGCCGTTTTCGGCAAACTTGAGGGCAATGGTTCGGCCGATTCCACGCGCCGCACCGGTGACCAAAGCGACTTGATCTTGCAACTCATTCACCGATTCGCTTCTCCCAATTCAAGCGCCGACGCGTAGGTCGACACGGTTATGCCAATGGCGGAACGATCGATCCGTTTGAGCAAGCCGGTGAGAACCTTGCCTGATCCGACTTCGATAAATCGCTGCACTCCCGCATCGATCATGTTGCGAATGGTATCATTCCACAACACCGGATGGGTCATTTGCTTGGTCAGATTGGTGCTCAACTCACTGGCATCTGTGGCTGCAAACGCGGTCACATTGCAAAACACCGGAATCTCCGCATCCTGCAAAGCGCTTTGTTTCAAAATAAGTCTAAATTCATCAGCTGCCGGCTGCATCAAAGGTGAATGAAAGGCACCTGAAACCCGCAACTTGATGACTTTCTCCGCACCGAGTTGCTGCGCTTCGGCTATCGCCAAATCGATTCCCTGCAGGGTCCCCGACAGCACGAGCTGAGTGGGCGAATTGGAATTGGCCACTCGCACCACTTCCCTGCTCTGCTTTTCGATGCGCTCACAAAGGGCGACACAAGCACCATAGTCCAGACCAATGACCGCGGCCATTCCCCCTGGTATGCTTTCCCCGGCATGTTGCATCAACTGTGCACGCCGGCGAACCAACGCCAATCCTTTTTCCAATGTCAAAGAACGCGCCGCCACCAATGCGGTGTATTCGCCCAGACTGTGTCCGGCAACCCATTGGGCTTTGATGCCCTGGTTGCGCAACAGTTGGAGAATCGCCAGACTATGAACGAATAGAGCGGGTTGCGTGTATTGGGTCTGATTCAAGACTTCTTCCGGACCGGTAAAACTGATTTTTTTCAGATCGAATCCCAATAAATCGCACGCATGGTCGTAGAGCGACTGCACATCCGATGATTGTCGGTAGAGATCCTCTCCCATGCCGACTTGCTGCGAACCCTGCCCTGGAAATAGGTATGCTGTTTTCACTTGCATCATCCGATCTGTTCAAAGGATCAATCTATTTTGCCGCTTTTTCGCTTGCATTTCAAGTTGCCCTGAACAGCTTATGATCACCAATCAACCCTGCATCCGCTTCACCAACCAACGATCAATAGCGAATGGCTGCCGAACCCCAGGTAAAACCAGCACCAAAAGCGACCAAAACCAACAGATCGCCGGGCTTGATTCTTCCTGAACGAACTGCTTCATCCAAAGCCAGTGGAATCGAGGCTGATGATGTGTTGCCATATTTTTCAATATTGATAAAGACACGATCAGCCGGAAGGTTGATTCTCCTGGCAGTTGCCTCGATAATGCGCAAATTAGCCTGGTGGCTGATCAACAAATCGACCTCTTTATTGGTCAGACCCGTGATCCGCAGAACCTCCTCAGCCGAATCTCCCATTGCCTTAACTGCATATTTAAACACCTCACGGCCGGCCATTTTGACAAAATGCTGCCCAGCATCGACAGATTCATGAGAAGGCGGCACGCGTGTCCCCAAACCCTCGATATAGAGCAGCTGATTGAGCCGGCCATCGCTCTTGGTAAAAGTTCCGAGAATACCGCGCTTGCCGTCGCTGGGTACCACCACCGCCGCCCCGGCTCCATCGCCGAATAAAACGCAGGTGTTGCGATCTGAATAATCGGTTATACGGGTCAACACTTCTGAGCCGATCACCAGCACACGTTTGGCTTTGCCGGCGGCAATTTGCGAATCGGCCAGATCGAGAGCATAGATGAATCCTGCACAAGCGGCTCCGATATCCATCGCGGCGGCATTGACGGCACCGATCTTTTCTTGCACAAAACAGGCAGTGGAAGGAAAACCGCTGTCGCCGGTAACCGTGGCAAGTATGATCAAATCGATTTCTGCTGCACTCAACCCGGCGCTTGCAAGCGCGGATTGTGCCGCATGGGCGGCCAAATCTGAATTCTGTTCATCGGGGCCGACCACATGGCGCACCTGCATGCCGGTACGTTCGCGAATCCACTCGTCTGTCGTATCGACGATTTTTTCCAGGTCTTGATTGGTCAGAATCTTTTCCGGCGCATATGAGCCGGTGCCGATAATCATCGAGCGCGTCTTGTCCGGCAACTGGGTATCCTCCTGTCGATTGCAGGGCAATCCTGGCAATGGCGATCCTCAAACTGCGCGCGTCATCATACGCAGTGCAACCAATTCATCTTGTATGTGTTTGTTGATTCTGGCGTCGACCATTTTGTGTGCTGCGAGAATCGCGTTTTTGATCGCCCTTGGAGATGACTTGCCATGCCCGATTATAACCACACCTTGCACACCCAATAACGGAGCACCGCCGTATTCCTGATAATCAAAAACTTTGCGAATTCCTTCAAAAGTGGGCTGCATCAAAAAGGCGCCGATTTGGCTGAAAAAATACTTGCGCACCAACCGCCGTAAATTGCTCTTGAACAGCCCGTGCAAACTCTCGGCGAACTTGAGCACCACATTGCCGATAAATCCATCACAGACCACCACATCGGCAACACCGTGCAAAATGTCGCCGCCTTCGACATTGCCGATAAAATTGAGTTTACTCTTTTCCAATAGAGCGTGCGTGCGCAAAGTCAACTCGTTGCCCTTGACCGCCTCTTGCCCCACGCTCAACAGACCGACACGCGGTGACTTGTTGTTGTACAACAGTCTGAAACAAATGCTGCCCATCGTGCCGAATTCGAGCAAATCCTGCGGCCGGCTATCCAAATTGGAGCCGACGTCAAGCAGCAAGACCTGGCCTTCCTCTGTCGGCAGAAATGAACCGATCGCGGGTCGACGCACCCCCTCGATTCGCTTCAAGGTGAAAAGCGCGCTGGCCATTACCGCACCTGTGTTGCCTGCACTGACGACTGCATCGACTTTGTGGTCGCGATGCATGTTCATCATAACGGCGATCGAGGAATCCTTTTTCTTTAACGACACCGACGGCAGTTCATCCATGTCGACCGACTCTTTCGCCGCGATGATGGATAGAGGCAAGTCGTCGACGTGAAAATGATGACTGATCTCGCTCTGCACAGTCGGCTCATCGCCTACCAGGACAATCTCGAATCGCCCTTTGGATTGCCGTGCTGCTTCTATAGCACCCCGAACAACATCATGTGGCGCATGATCACCCCCCATTGCATCTACAGCGATTTTAATCAAGCCAAATCTCCGGGATAAATAAATCCTCGCAGTAACCAGCATGTTGCCAACACGAGAGCGGCATGAAAGCAAGATTAGGCTTCTCTGGGCAGAAAAATGGAGCGACCATTATAGTATCCACAACTCGCACAAGCGCGATGCGGTCGTTTTGGTTGGCCGCAATTGGAGCATTCGGTTACCTCGGGTTTGCTGGCTTTCCAGTTGGCCCGGCGTTTGTCGCGCCGTGTCTTGGAGTGACGTCTTTTGGGTAGGGGCATACTTTCCTCTGTTAGTTGGATTTGAATAGATCTTTGAGTTGATCCCAACGGTGATCGGTCGTTTGCGACATGCAGTTGCAAATCTCCACATTTCGATTGACACCACAATAAGGACACAGTCCTTGACAATTCTCCGAACACAACCGTTTGATCGGCAGAGAAAGGATCAGGCTTTCGCGCAGGGGATCCGTCAAATCCACCTCCTGCTCGTATTCGCTGACCACAAAGACCAGATCGTCCTGTTCGCCGTTCAATTCGCGGTCCGCAGTAATAAGCAAACGAACCTGTTCATCGATTTCGCTGTTAAAGGGCTCGGAGCAACGATCACAGAGAAAGACGACCTGACAATGGAGATTGACGTCGACCAGGATGTTTTTCCCTTCACGATCAAACGACAGGTCAGCTGCGATCGGTGCGACAAACGGATCATGCTGCTGCAACTGCAGATCCGCCGGGGCAATTTGCCGTGCAAGACTGGATTTGCCCACTTTTATATTTGATAATTGTATCGTAAACAAAATTTTGCCTTAATAAAATCGACACGAAAGTTAAGGATTAAAGCAAAAATAATCAAGATAAAAATTGTTCAAACCTGAATCGAATTCAGATTTTTTTACCGCTGTATTTTATCGTTGATTCCCGAAAAAAAAGGCGATCCCTGAACTTCCCGCCTGATTGTTGCCTGCCAGGCAGCAGAAGCCGTTAACCGCCGTCGAAATCAGGAATCCATTTCAAGAAGCTGCTATCCGTTCCGATTCGCTGAAGAAAAAAGCGATTTCCCGGTATGCGGAATCTCGAGAATCGGAACCATGCACCGCATTGCGGGTAATCGTCTCGGCAAAATCTCGGCGCAGTGTGCCAGAGGCAGCCTCCTGCGGATCCGTCGATCCCATCAATTCACGATACTCTTCAATGGCATTTTCTTTGCTCAAAATCATCACCCAGATAGGCGTTTCGCACATAAAGCGGATCAGATTGGCAAAAAATGGCTTATCCCGGTGCACGGCATAGAATCCTTCAGCCTGTGCCTGAGTCAAATTGATCGTCTTTGCTGCAACAACGATAAAACCCGCTTGTAAAATGCGATCGATGATCTTTCCAACACTTTTCTTTTTAACAGCGTCCGGTTTGATGATCGCCAGTGTTTCTTGCATGCCAACCTCTTATCAGCCTAGTCCTCATCCGATCTTCTTCGCAATCTCCAATCCGGTCTGGAAAGCCTTGCGGTTCAATTCTTCCGTACCCTTTGGAACACGAGCTTCGATCGCGTTGATCATAGCTTCCTCAGACACGATCTTGCTGACTCCGGCAATGATGCCCAGGGCCACGATATTGGCGACCAATGCCTTGCCCACCTTGTCCCGCGCCGTCTCGATAATCGGCAGCAAATAAGAGCGAAATTTGCCGACCGGCAGCTGACTGACAGTTGACTGATCAGCGATCAAAATGCCGCCTTCTTTCAAATCGCTGTGATAGCGATCGCACGACTCCTGGGTCAGCGCCAACAGCAGATCGATGTGCACCGCTTTGGGATAATCGATATCTTCATCTGATATGATCACCTCTGAACGGCTTGCTCCGCCTCTGGCTTCTGGGCCATAGGACTGGCTCTGCGTGGCATTGAGGTTGTCAAAAATCGCGGCGGCTTCAGCCAATATCTTGCCAGCCAAAACCAACCCCTGACCTCCTTCACCGCTTAAACGGACTTCATAGCGAAAACTCATGATTGACGAACTCTCCCGATTAGTTTTATTTCTCCACCGTTTCGGTTGTCGCCGTGAACCGGTCGATGATCTTTTGATATTCCGCGCGACATTCAGGTTTTTCTGCATCGACCAAAATGCCGGTGATGATTTTCCCTTCCAGCTCTGCTTCACTCATCGAGGCGGCGCGTGAAACGGGAATCGAATTTTCTTTTTGCCACTGCATCATATCCACTGCGGTTCCTTCCCGGTTGCGGCGGCCATACATCGTCGGACATTGGGTGATCACCTCGACGAGTGAAAAACCTTTTTTCAAAATTGCTTTCTCTATAATTTTTTCCAGTTGGGTTGCGTGATAAACCGTCGACCGTGCCACGAACGATGCACCTGCCGCCTGCGCCAATCCGCTGATGTTAAAGTTGTTTTCAAAATTGCCATAGGGAGCGGTGCTGGCGCGTTTGCCCTTGGGTGTGGTCGGAGAGACCTGACCGCCGGTCATACCATAGATCGAATTGTTGAAAAGAATGACCGTCAAATCGATGTTCCGGCGCGCGGCATGGATATAATGGTTGCCGCCTATTGCTGTCGCATCGCCGTCGCCGGTCACAACGATGACATGCAGCTCCGGCTTGGCCATCTTGATGCCGGTGGCAAAAGTGATAGCCCGGCCATGGGTTGTGTGCAAAGTGTTAAAATCGACATAGCCGGTCAAGCGGCTTGAACAACCGATACCTGAAACCATGCAGATCTCATCCTTCTCCAAGCCGATCTTGTGGATGGCGCGCAGCATCGCTTTCAAGACAATACCGTCGCCGCAACCCGCACACCAGATCAAAGGCAATTTATCCTTGCGCAAATAGGATTCGTAATCAAACATGATCAGCAGATTTCCTCTATTTTGGCCAGAATCTCCAATGGATTGATCGGATTGCCGTCGACCCGATTGATTCGATGAACCGGCACGCTCCTGCCGACCGCCCACTCAACCTCGTGCGCGATCTGGCCGAGATTCATCTCCGGCACCACCCAGGCTTTCAGGCGTGCGGTGTGATCAGCGATCTCCTGACCGGCAAACGGCCATATTGTTTTCAGGCGAAAAAGACCGGCTTTTATCCCTTTTTGCCGCGCCAAAAACACCGCATGACGCGCCGATCTGGCCGAAGATCCGTAACTCAAGATACCGATTTCCGCATCCTCGAATTGATCGGTTGCGTAATCGATGATCTGGTCGCGATTGCGTTCCAGCTTGTTGTTCAACCGCAACAAGAGTCGTTCGATGTCCTGCGCTTTGTTGGTGGGAAAACCGGTTTCATCATGAGCCAATCCGGTCACATGGTAGCGATACCCCTCGCCGAAACTCACCATCGGCGGCACTCCTGATTCAGTATTGGCATAGGGCAAATAGTTCTGCGGTGCAACACCCGGCCGATTTCGTTTGACCACCTGAATTTCTTCAGATCGCGGAAAAACAACCTTTTCATTGACATGGCCAAGAATTTCATCCATCAAAAGTATCACCGGCGTGCGAAATTTTTCCGCCAGGTTGAACGCCCGGATGGTAAGGTCAAATGTTTCACCGACGCTATAGGGCGCGATGGCGATGATCGGATGATCACCATGGGTTCCCCAACGCGCTTGCATAACATCTGCCTGCGCCGGCATGGTCGGCAGACCCGTGCTGGGACCGCCGCGCATAACATTGACTATCACACACGGCACTTCGGCCATCGATGCATAACCGATGTTCTCTTGCATCAACGAAAATCCTGGACCACTCGTGGCGGTCATCGACTTGGAACCTGCAAGCGAAGCGCCGATAATCGCACCCATCGAAGCGATTTCATCCTCCATCTGGATAAAGACACCGCCGGTTTTCGGCAATTCCAGCGAGAGCACTTCGGCAATCTCCGAAGACGGAGTGATCGGATAACCGGCATAAAATCGCATGTCTGCTGCCAACGCTCCCATCGCACAAGCTTCATTGCCCGATAAAACCTGCACGCGATTGGTTGAATCCTTTTCCGACATCTTGGCCTCGATTTATCGTTTTTCCACCGTGATGGCAAAATCCGGACAACGCAATTCACAAAGTCCGCAGGCCGTACAAGCAGCCAAGTTTGCCACTTTGGCGATACCGCTCTCCATCACCAGCACATCTTGAGGACAAAATTCGACACAAATCGCGCATCCCTTGCACCAGGAAGGATTGATGCGGATGACGATCTTTTCTTCGCTGATGACATCACTGCCCATTGATTACCTCTTATGGTTTCCGATTCAAACCGCGGAACCGATCCGTACAAGGCGACCTAGCTGTTCCTCTTCATAGGCCAGGCCCTATTCAGTTATCTGTAACTAAACACATTTTCGCTAAAAATCAACGACTATTTGAGGATTTCTGTTCCCGTTTTTCCCAGCACCGCTTCGGCCATCCGTTCAACCGAGCTGATGACGACCCGTTTGCCACCCCGTTCGAGAAAATCGATCGCTGCTTCGATTTTTGGGCCCATGCTGCCGCGCGGGAATTGACCTTCTCGCAAATACCCGCGGGCTTCCTGCACCGTCAAGCGATCGAGAGGTTGCTCGGCAGAAGTGGCAAAATTCAAAGCCACGCGATCGACGGCGGTCAGAATGAAAAGCTCATCCGCCCCGATCTCGTGCGCCAGAATCGCCGAAGCGCGGTCTTTGTCAACCACCGCATCCACGCCCTCCAGCCTTCCATCCGCTTCGATATAGACCGGAATTCCTCCACCCCCCACAGTGATCACCACCACCCCGCTGTGCACCAACTCCTTGATGATTGCTGCTTCGACGATCCGTTGCGGAATCGGCGAAGACACAACACGGCGAAATCCCCGCCCCGAATCCTCTTTGATCGAATATCCACGCTCACGCACAAGCGTCTCGACTTCTTCTTGTCGGTAAAAAGGCCCGACAAATTTGCTCGGGTTAAGAATCGAAGAATCATCCTTATCCACAATGACCTGCGCCAACAGGGTCACCACCTCACGCCGAATACCGCGCAGATGCAATTTATTTTGCAGCGATTGCTCGATCATATAGCCCATACCGCCTTCGAGATCGGCAACCAAAACCCCAAGTGGTACTGGCGGAACCAGATGGCGGCTCGCTTCGACCCGGATCAGCGCATTGCCGATTTGCGGTCCATTGCCATGAGATATCGCCAGTCGATATCCGCGCTCGAGAAGCTCGGCAACCCCGACCAGCGCCCGCCGCGTATTGGCAAACTGCTGATGGATGTCCCCCTCTTCGAACTCGCGTGTGATGGCATTGCCGCCCAGCGCCACCACCGCGATTTTGTTCACGCTGTGTCGCCTGGCCTTCATACCTCTCCCCTTGTTTCCAATGGACCGCCCGGCAACCTTCTCCCTGCCGAACGGACAGCTGTTAATCGAACAGCCGATCGATCGCCGTTTTTAAAGTGGGTTCACCGATTTCCTGCAATTCGTAAAAGACCCGCACCGCCGGCTTGTCGATTCGGATGATGCGGCGCAAATCGATCGGCGTGCCGATAATCACAGCTTCGCAGTCGGATGCGTTGATGGTTGCTTCAAGATCCCGCATCTGTTTTTCCCCGTATCCCATCGCCGGCAGCAAACGGCCGATCCCTGGATATTTGGCAAAAGTCTCGACCAGAGTACCGCGCAAAAACGGCCGCGGATCCACAAGTTCTCTTGCCCCGTAACGCTCCGCAGCCATCACCCCGGCACCAAACGCCATCTCGCCATGGGTTAAGGTCGGCCCGTCCTCAACCACCAAAACACGTTTATCGCGCACAACATCGGGGTCCTGCAGGCGAATGGGAGAAGCTGCATCGATGATGCACGCTTGCGGATTGAGCCGGCGAATATTGTTGCGCACACTCTGAATATCGGCAATGTTCGCTTCGACCTCTTTGTTGATCACCACCACATCGGCCATGCGCAAATTGGCCTCGCCGGGGTAATAGCTGATCTCATGGCCGGGTCGCAGCGGATCGACGACCACGACGTGAAGGTCGGGTTGGTAAAACGGCAAATCGTTGTTGCCGCCGTCCCAGAGAATCACATCCGCTTCTTCCTGAGCCTGGGCAAGGATGGCACCGTAATCGACGCCTGCATAGACAACCGAACCGCTGACGATATGCGGCTCATACTCTTCCATTTCTTCAATGGTACAATCGTGCTTCTTCAGATCCGCCAGTTCAGCAAACCTCTGTACCTTTTGCGCCAGCAGATCGCCATAGGGCATTGGATGTCGCACCGCAACAATCCGTTTGCCGCGTGCCTTGAGCAGCTCGGCAATTCGGCGGGTCGTTTGGCTCTTGCCACAGCCGGTCCGCACGGCACAAACTGCAATCACCGGCACCCTGGCTTTTAGGCTCGTATGGCGCGGACCGAGCAGCGAAAAAGTTGCACCCAGGCTGTTCACCAGCGCTCCCTGGTGCATTACCCTCTCATTCGACACATCGCTATAGGAAAAAAAGACCTCGTCAACCGCATTTTCCCGAATCAACCGCGGCAGTTCGCTCTCCGCTTCGATCTGGATACCCTGCGGATAGAGAGAACCCGCCAGTTGCGCGGGATACTTGCGACCATCGATGTTGGGAATCTGGGTAGCGGTGAAAGCAATTACCCGATAATCCGAATTGTCTCGAAAATAAGTGTTGAAATTGTGAAAGTCGCGACCGGCTGCACCCATAATTATCGCTTTTTTTACCGCCATAAATCCTCCATCTGTGCGATCGAAAACTATTTTCCCTCTGAATTTAACCCAACCGCCTTTGCCGCGCCTCAGCGATCCGATTCCGTATTCAGCATATCATCGAATCGCTGACCGGCCAGACGCAAAACCAACAAATTGTCCCGCAATGCCGTCCAGGAATTGCTGTTGACCAACATGCTGCGATAACGGTTGAAAAGCGGCCGGCCGCGCAGATAACAGAGAAGATGCTTTCGCATCATGTACATGGCCCGCTTTTCACCATAGTGCTCCACCATTTCCGCTGCATGTTCCAGAAGCGTTCGATCGACTTCCTCGGCAGTCGGTTCTGACGGAACTGGAAGCCCTGCCAGGCGAGCACGGACCTGGCTGAAAATCCAGGGATTGCCCTGGCTGCCGCGACCGATCATGATACCGTCACAACCCGTTTGCCGGACCATTTGTTCCGCATCCACTGCCGACCGCACATCGCCGTTGCCGATCACCGGGATGCGAACCGCGGCTTTGACGCGCTGAATGATGCACCAGTCAGCCTTGCCGCTGAATTTCATTGCCTGCGTTCGGGCATGTACGGTTACCATCTGCACACCGGCGTCCGCAAGAGCCAAAGCGATTTCCACCGCGTGATCCTCTTCCCAACCGGCGCGGATTTTGGCACTGACCGGCAGGTCGACAGCCGCCACAACCCGCCGAACAATCTCGGTCATGCGCGGCAGATCGCGCAACAACGCCGATCCTGCGCCGGTTTTGATCACTTTCTTCACCGGACAACCGAAATTGAGATCCAGGCCATCTGGCCTATGGAAAGCCAGCATTTCCGCTGCCCTGGCCATAACCTCGGAATTGCCACCGTAAAGCTGAATCGAAATCGGCCTTTCACTTTCGCAGAATTCGATAAACTCCATGGTCTTGCTCTGCCGATGCAAAACCCCATCCGAGCTGACCATCTCGGTAAATACCCAGCCGGCACCGGCGCGTTTGCACAATCGGCGAAAAATGGAATCCGACCATCCCGCCAATGGCGCCAAACAAGTGGGATTTTCTGCCAGGTGTTGACGTACGTTCATCTCATCCCGCTACAAACGAAAAAACCGGTGCAAAGACCGGCAGGGTGAATTTCAAAAGGGCGGCTCACCGGAAAAAATATACAGCTTTAAAGTGAATGATGCAAGGTAATTATTGCGTAAGTTGCTCATTTTAATAACTTTAAAAATGCAGCAGATCGAATGGCATGTCATGATAAAATTGGCAAATCCATGGCATTTGACTTGAAAAGTAACCTCAGACCGCGGATTGTGTTAAACTATTCTAGATTTGCTCGGCATGATACAGCAGGAACGATCATGGGGATAAAGCGGCGACTCGCCTGGTTTAGCGCAAGACGCCATTGAGAAAGATGTTGGCGATTTGCTCAGCAGATTCGTTCAAATCGATTTTTTTGCTGCGCGAAAGGGTATAATTGGTCGAGATTTGATCGAGCGCGCCGAACAGCACTTGCTTAAAAATCGTTGGCTGAATGTCGCTGCGAAAAATCCCTCGCTGTTGCCCTTCTTCAAAGACACTGGAGATCAGGTTGAGGTATTCGCGGAATTTGGATCCGGAATATCCGTGGATAAACTTGCTGCTTTGCCGGAGCTCGACCTCGAGCAATTGCGCCATATCGGGCTTGTTTTTGACCAATTCGAGATGGTGATTGATAAAAGCGTGCAACTTGTCGACAGCAGTTTCAGCCTTGTTGATTTCGCGGGTCATATTTGAAATGATCGGAATCATCTCTTCTTCAAATATCGAGATCAGCAAATCGTCTTTGTTCTCAAAATAGAGATAAGTTGTCCCGGTGGCGACGCCAGCCAGACGAGCGATCTCTTCCATTTTGGCGTTAAAAAAGCCATCACGTGCAAATATCTTGACCGCAGCTTTGAGTATTTTTTCCCGCTTCCCTCGGGCCATCACAAACTCCTCTTTGAAACAGTGGCAGATCGTGCCACTAACATAGAAAATTTTTTGAGAAAAGCAAATATCTTGTGCAATTCTGAACTAAATTCAACCGATTTTGCAGCATTTTTTCTTCATATTAATCAAACACTTTGAACAATCGTAATATTCAGAAATTGAATCGGATTCAAAATAAAAGTTGACAAAGTGACTTTTTTTCACTAAAATCTTGCGCCCGACCGAAATCGAGCGGCATTCTCGATTTGCCGCATTTTACCAAACGGCGTGCTGACGCCACTATCCCGACCGGGTCGGAATTTGTCCGCGTGCCGTTCGTTTGCACCACCAATCATTGACCACTTGAAGGAGGAAAGATGAAGAGAGCATCTTTTATCACCGCCCTGCTGATCTCGGCCTGTTCATTTACATCGCTTTTTGCCGCCGGTGTGGACTTGACCGGAGTGGGCGCTCGCGCTACTGCTTTGGGAGGCAACTATCGCGCTGTCTCCGACGATTGGAGCGCCATGTTCTGGAATCCGGCTGGTATGGCCTTCTCCAAGGGCTGGAAAGTCGGCGCTTCGCTCGAATTTGTGACCCCGGTGGTCGGATATACCCCAAAATTCAGCCTTGCCGGCCAGCAGTTCAGTGCCACCTCGAGCCAGGAAATCGAAAACGAACCCAAAACCTTCACCATCCCCGCCGCCGGTATCTATTACAGCAACGAAAAGTTTGCTGCAGGTCTTGCTTTCTGGGCACCTTTTGGCCTCGGCGCCAAATGGGATCTTTTGAATACCCAAACCTACAACAACAAATATCCCGAATATGACTTTGAAGATGACCTGATGATCGTCGCCGTGCAGCCGACTGTTGCCTATCGCGTGTCCGACAAATTTTCCCTCGGTCTGGGCGCCTCGTTGACTCTGGCGGACATCATGATCCGCAAGCCCAATTTCACGCCGAATCCTTATATCTACAACCAGAGCATCAACGCTTTGGTCAGCGCTGCCTTCCCGGCTGCTGCCCTGAGTTCACCCTTTGATCATCTGCTCACCGAAACAGAACTGCAAGGCGACGGGATGTCCTTCGGCGTCAACCTGGGTGCCATGTATAAAATCACCCCCTGTTTGAACTTTGGCGCTTCGATGCGTTTCTACAACGATATTCCGCTCGAAGGCACGGTCACTGCCACCAACTACTTTGCCAATCTCCCGGCGGTACACGGCGCGGTGCAAGCCGCTGTCGTGCCCACCCTGACGGCATTGAAAAATGCGGGGCAGATTCAGATTACCCAGCAGCAATTTGACGTGTTGGCCAACTACTATTCCGGGGCGGTTGTCCCCCACATCCCGGAAACCGACGTTAAAGCCGATATGCCGTTGCCGATGAACATAGGTGCCGGTATCGCTTACACCGGCGTGCCCCGCTTGCTCGTCACTGCCGACGTCGCCTGGAGCCAATGGTCGGCCTGGGATGTCATCGACATCAACGATACCGATGGCAATCCGATCAGTGCACTGGTGCAGAATTGGGAAGACGGCATCCGCGCCGGTGTCGGCCTCGAGTACAATGTCGGCTTTGGTTTTCTCCGCGGCGCCTACTACACCGAACCGCGCGCAGCCGTGAATGAAACCATGACGCCGGCAATCCCGGATGCCAACCGCCGCCATGTAGCGAACATCGGCTTTGAATTGCCGGTCGGTCCGTTGCGCCTGCATGCCAGCTATGAGAAAATTTTTATCGGCGAGCTTTCCGTCGACGAATGGAATCTTCGCCCCGATAACTCTGGCTATGAAAACCAGGCTGGTGATTACAAAATGGACATCAATAATTTTATGGTCGGCATGGACTACCAGTTTTAAGCCATCAGCACTTTCTTCGTTTTACAGCCGAACAATCTGCTTTGCGATTGTTCGGCTTTTTTTTATATTTAAGCGCTGTGCGGCTTTGGTGGCCTGTTGCTCCAGTCGCTCGAGCGGACGAAAGGCGAGCACGGTTTTACCATTAAGAAATCGGGGAAACGATGGCACGAACGCACTTGATCTTTTTCTTAGCAATCGCCGCAGGGCTGTTCTTTGCCTGCGATACGGGTCTGGAACCGACGCAGAGCGGTTTTCGCGGCCAGATTTTTTTTAGCGGCGAAAAACCAGCCGACACGGATCAGGTGATGGTCGTCGCCGCCACCCGCTTTCCGCCGACTCAGATCAGCGAAATTTTTCTCGGTGAGCCTTTGCCTCTGAACCGCGATACCGTGAGCTATACGGTTTATTCGCCGGTTCAGGACTATGCCGCGATCGGCGTGGTTTGGAAACAAGTAGACCAACCGTGGGATGTCACCAATATCATCGGTATCTATCTGCCCGATTCCAAAGGGTTCACTCCCATTCGGGTAAATGTTGCCACGTCCAGCACCATGATCGATTCAGTCGACATCCTCGCCGATTACCGAAAAGCCAAGCGTGCGGTGCACAGCAAGGTGAGCGGAACCTTGCGCGCAAACGGAGAATGGCCGGCCGACAGCGAATCGATTCTTTTGATTGCTTCTTCCCAGTTGATCCCTTCCGGTCTGCTTGATCTGCAATTTGCCTCCCCAATCCCGGCACCATTCGATTCGATCGATTATGAATGGACAATTCAACCCGGTACTTATCCCTTGTTCGGAGTCCTGCTGATCCGCAGTGGGCAACCTTTGGGCGTCTCCAGCATTAGGGGTTTTTATAGCCGCATTCCTGGAGCGCTTTTCCCATCGCCGGTTGCAATCGCGACCGACACCTCACAAATCAACAGCATCGATATCACCTTCGATCCAGCCAAAGGGCCGTTCGGCGCTCAACCGTGAAATGGATAAATCGACATGAAAAAATCTTTTGTCATTCTGCTGTTTCTCTCTGCCTCGATCCTCTTGCAAGCCGCCGAGCAAACCGGCCGCATCACCGGCCGAATTGTCGACAGCGAGACTGGCGAAGCACTGCCGGGAGTCAACATCCTTCTCATAGGCACAGTTCTCGGCACCACATCCGACCTGGGTGGCGAATTTAGCCTGGCTGATCTGCCTGCCGGCCGGGTCGATGTGCGCATCACCATGATGGGATACAAGCAGGTTGTCAAAAAAAACATCCTGGTGGTTGCCGGGCAAACCGTGGATCTGCCTGTGGCCATGGAATCGACCGTATTGGAATCGCCGGAAATCCTCATTACCGCCAACAAACGCCGGCAAAATATCACCGACTCCCCGAACAGTGTCGGAGTCTTGACTGCGCGAGACCTGGCAGCGAAAAACAAGGTTTATTTGAATGATCTGCTCCAATATGCCTCCGGAGTCAATTTTGTCGGCTCGCAGATCAACATCCGCGGCTCTTCGGGCTACAATTACGGAGCGGGCAGCCGGGTCCTCTATCTGATCGACGGTGTGCCGGTCATGCCGGGTGACAGCGGCGACATCAAATGGGATCTGGTGCCTGCATCGCAAATCGAACAGGTTGAGATTATCAAAGGCGCCGGCTCAGCCTTGTACGGCTCGAACGCCCTGGGTGGCGTGGTCAACATCATCACCAAAAAAGCCACCAACCGCCCGCTGACCCAACTCCGTTATTCTGCCGGTTTCTACGATGAACCTGCCTATCCAGAATGGCAGTGGACCGAAAGATTGCTCCATTTTGATGACCTCGACATCGATCACACCCGCACCATCAGCGATCACCTCAATCTTTTTGCAGCCTTCGGCCGTCATCAATCGACCGGCTATTACCAGAATGGCCATTTCCAGCGCTGGAATGCCGCGGGGAAATTGCACTGGAAGGTCAATCCGACTTCCAACCTCACTCTCTCATCCCATTATGAAGCAGGCGATCGCGGTGCCGCGCTGTTGTGGCGCAGCCAGCGCCATGCGTTGGAAATGCCTGCAGAAGCGCTCGGCGACCGGGTTGAATCCAACAAGCTGAGCCTCAACGCCTTTTATAATCTGGCTGCCAATCGCAATCTGGGTTTCAAGACACGAGTCTCCTATTTTCGCAATTTTTGGGAAAATTTTTTCCACGACAACCAGACACGTTCAACCGCCCACCGTGTCGGCCTGGAAGTACAGGCTGACCGGCAGTTATCCGAACACAATTCGCTGATTATCGGCAGCGAAACCTCATGGGATCACGTGATCTCACAATTGGTCGGCACTCACGATCAAACCGTCTTCTCTGTTTATGCCCAAAATGAACGCCGACTCATCGACGATCTCAATTTGACCATCGGCATGCGGTTCGATCACCACAGTGTTGACGATAGCTTTACAGACTCTGAATTGAGTCCCAAACTGGGACTGGTTTGGCACGCTCGCCCGGAGGTAAGTGTGCGGCTGTCCAGCGGCCGAGCCTTCCGCGCCGCCAGCATGTCTGAACGCTTTTCCGAAGGACTCTATTCGGGGCTGCGCCTGATTCCCAATCCACAACTCAAATCGGAAACAGCCTGGTCGCACGAGATCGGTGCCAACGTTCGCCTGCACTCCAGCCTGATCATCGACCTGGCCGCCTTCAGCAGCGACTATTGGGACCTGATCGAACCAGAACCCGATGCCAGCCAGACCATCCAGTTTATCAACCTCACGCGGGCCCGCATCTCCGGAACTGAAATCATGCTCAAATGGACCACCTGGAGAAAACGGCTGAACTTCGATCTCGGCTTTACGTTTCTCTATCCGCGCGATCTGGAACGCGACACCTTTCTCGCCTATCGCTCGCGCCGGCTTTTGAATGGTTCGACCAGTTTTTCTTTTTCGCGGTTCGAAATAGGCATCGACTACCGGTATGCCGCCAAACTCGATCAAGAAGCGATTAAAGTCTACCCAAACGACGATCGCGTCTCCCAACATGTTGTGGATTTGCGTCTGACAACGAACATCGGCACCTACCAGTTCATTGCCCAAGTTAAAAATCTCTTCAACCACAACCACATTCAGGTCGAACGCACTCTGATGCCGATCCGGCATTTTCTCTTTACCGCCAGCACACGTTTCTGAAATTTCGGCCGATCCCATGCAGCAGAACAAGCGATCAGAAAAAACATCGTTTGGATTTCTATACATAAATTCTATATTAACATTTGTTGAGCGGTTCACCATTCGGCGAATACAAGGATTCAACCGTCAAGGAGAAGAAATGCAGACAAGAAAGGTATTGGGTATGGTAGTCATTGCCGGCTTGGTCATCGGCGGTTGCGGTCACCGCGATATCAGCAAAAAAGCGCCGTTGGAAGTTGTCCAGGCTGAGCTGGCCAAACTGGCGCCGCTGGAGCTGCAATGCGATCTGACCCAGATCACCGCCTCGGAAAAAGAAGTGTTGAAAAGACTGGTACAAGCAGGCCGGTTGATCGATGAGCTCTTTTTGTTGCAGGTTTCACCCGACAATCCCAAAATCCGCCGGGCTCTGCAAAATCCGCAAGACCAACCTTATCTCGAACTGTTTACCATTATGTTCGGACCGTGGAATCGGCTCGATCAAGACAAGCCCTTCATCAATGAAGACGAGAAACCGCTGGGCGCTGGTTTCTACCCGGCTGGTATCACCCGTGAAGAATTTACCGCCCATCTAAAAGCCAACCCGCAAGATGCAGAATCGTTCATGAGCAATTTTACCGTGATTCAGCGACAGCAAGGCAAACTGATCGCTGTTCCATTTCACCAGGTCTATCGCGAACAGGTCGACAAAGTCAGCTCGCTTTTGCGTGAAGCAGCGGAATTGAGCGAAGATCCAACTTTGCAGACATACCTGCAACTGCGCGCCGAAGCCTTTCAAACCGACGATTATTTTGCCAGCGATATGGCGTGGATGGATCTGGCTGGCAATCTGGAGGTGGTCATCGGTCCCTATGAGGTCTATGAAGATAAGCTCTTCAACGCCAAAGCCGCCTACGAAGCCTTTATCTGCATCGTCGACCATCAGGAAAGCGAAAAACTGGCAGCTGCAGCGCGCTACCTCAACGACATGGAAGCCAACCTGCCGATTGCCGATCGCTACAAGAATTTTAACCGCGGCACCTCCTCACCAATCAAAGTGGTACAGGAATTGTTCTCCGCCGGCGATACCAAAGCAGGCGTGCAAACCACCGCATTCAATCTGCCCAACGATGAACGCGTGCGCGAAGCCAAAGGCTCGAAAAAAGTGATGCTCAAAAACATCGCGCAGGCCAAGTTCGAAAAAAGCTATATTCCCATCGTCAATGCCATTTTGGCAGCCGATCAGTTGGAACAAGTTTCCTTTGATGCCTATTTTACCCATGTGCTGATGCACGAAATCAGCCATGGCCTCGGACCTGGAATCATTGCTTTGCAAGACGGCTCACAAACGACTGTTCAGAAGGAGCTCAAAGAGCTTTATTCGGTCATCGAAGAATGCAAGGCAGATGTGCTGGGGATCATCAACATGCATTTTCTCATGGGCAAAGGCATTATCCCGACGAGCATGGAAAATTCGATGTATGCCAGCTACCTCGGCGGCATGTTTCGTTCGATCCGTTTTGGCATCGAGGAGGCGCACGGCGGCGGTGTCGCCATCCAATTCAACTATTTGATGGAGCACGATGCTTTTAAACAAAACAATGAGGGCAAGTTGACTCTTAACAGCCGCCAAATCTTGCCTGCTCTAAACGAGTTGGCCAGCGAGTTGCTTACACTGCAGGCAGAAGGTGACTACCCGCGCGCGCAAAAGCTGGTTACAAAATACCGGCAAATGACTCCGGTGATGCAAGACATGATCGAGCGGCTACAGGACTTGCCAGTCGACATTCGACCTTCCTATCCGGCGGCAGAACTGTTGATGCAGTGAGCGGCTGTTCGCTCCAGAGGAACGCAGCGATGCAGGTCTTGTGCATCGCTGGCTGATTTCAACCCACAGGAGCATCAAAAGCGAAATTGCCCGACTCTTGCCATGGAACAGATCAGAGGCAAAGGGAACGAAATCAATATCGAACCGTTGGATAGAGTAAAAATCGAAAGGCAAGATCATGCACAGTTTCAAATGGTTGTTCGCTGTTGTCGCACTCGTTGTGGTGGCTGTTTTTTTTACTCTTTCTCTGCGCGCCTACCAGTCTGAGGCCGATGAACAACTGACGACCGGTGTGCCCGATTCTGCGCTGAGCCAGAGAGGTTCGGCCCTGCAAGCCAGGTTGTCCAGCGCCATCGAACCCAGCGTCCCAGCCAGGCGCGTCGCCCCTCTTGAATTTGTCTATTCACCCTGGATGCGCAGGCTGCAACAAAACGCTTTTCAGGTGGGCGAAAAGTTGGTCTATAAAGTCAAATACGGCATCATCACCGCTGGGGAAGCAGAACTCGCCATCCCAACGATCAGCCAATTCAACGGCCATTCAGTCTTTGAAATCACTTCGCGCATTCAAACCGCCAGCACCTTTAACCGCATTTTTCGCGTCGATGATCTGGTGCGTTCTCTTGTCGATGAACAGGGAATCTTTTCCTGGTATATCGAAGAACACCTGCGTGAAGGCAAATACAACGCGGATCGCTGGATCATCTTGAACCACCAAGTCGGTCTGGCCTACAACGCCCGCGATACGGTGGCCATCGCACCATTCACTCAGGATGTGCTGTCGATCATCTATTTCATCCGCAGCCAACCGCTAAAAAGCGGTGCCGTCATTGAAACAGAAAACATCATCAACATGAAGCGCTACCCTGTAGATGTGCATATTTTGGGACAAGAGCGCGTGAACGTCAAGGCAGGCGATTTTAACTGTTTTCAGGTCGAGCCTCGCTATCGCCCTGGCTTCGATAAAAAACCCAAAGGCGAAATGAAACTTTGGGTGTCCAACGACCAGCGCAAGCTTCCCATTCGCATCATTACCAGCACACCTTTTGGGTCGCTCAAAATGGAGCTCGAATCTACTTCGGGTCTCATCGGACTGGCAGCAGCCGATACCGACTAAGAGTTCTGCTGATTTTTTCGCTTTGCGGTCCATCGAGATGGCGCAAATCGACTGCACGCGCTCCGGGGTAAACACGATCTTTTTTTTCGCCTGTTTTTCGCGAATCCAAATCACTTTTTTTTCGTACTGCAAGAGCAAATAGGGCGGCAAGTTGGGCCAAATCTTTGATGTCCTGCACCAAATCAGTTTTAGAGGAGAAAACATGAAAAAAGGGATTGTATTGCTTATGAGCCTGATTTTTGTCACCACGGGGCACTCTGCCGGTTCTCTGGAACGAGGCGCTGTGCCAACTGCCGAAACATGGAATCTTGCCGATATCTATGCCACCGAAGCGGATTGGCAACAAGGCAAAACCGCCTGGGCCGCTAAAATCGATCAAATCGATGCGTATCGCAACAAATTGAGCGAATCCGCTGATCAGCTCTTGGCCTGTCTCGAATTCACCACAGAGATGTCAAAAGAACTCAGCCAGCTCTACAGCTATGCCTCGATGTTCTCCGATCAGGATACCCGTGAATCCAAACCACAGGGAATGAAACAGGAGCTGCAGCAGCTGGCCACCCAGTTTTCCGCCAAAGCCTCTTTTATCGATCCTGAAATCGTTGCCATAGATCCACAAACCATCGAGGAGTTCCTGCGCAAACAACCGCGGTTGCAGATCTATCGCCAATATTTGGATAACTTGCAGCGCCAGCGCGCCCACCTCCTTTCTGCTCCAGAAGAAAAAATCGTCGCCGAAGCTGGATTGATCAGCGGCACAGCTGGACAAATCTACAGCATTTTCAGCAATGCCGATCTGCCTTACCCCAAAGTAACTCTCAGCAACGGCGAAACCGTTTTGCTCAACGCGGCAGGGTATAGCCTCCACCGCGCTTCCACCAATCGTGAGGATCGCGAAAAAGTTTTCGATGCCTTTTTTACTGCCCTGAATGGGTTTCGCCGCACCTTTGGCACCCAACTCGACGGCAACATCAAAAAAGACCTTTTCTACGCCCGGGTGCGCAATTATCCATCAAGCATGGCGGCTGCGCTGGACGCCAACAATATCCCGCTGACCGTCTACCATTCGCTGATCGAAAACGTCAACAAAAACCTCGACACCTTCCATCGCTACCTGACTCTCAAAAAACGCATGCTGGGAGTGGACACGCTCAAGTACTCGGATCTCTATACGCCGGTCGTCGCGGATATCGACATTTCCTATACCCTTGATCAGGCCCAAAAGATGATCCTCGAGGCCATGGCTCCGCTCGGCCCTGAGTATGTGGCAACACTCAAAGAGGCTTTCGATAACCGCTGGATCGATTACCATCCGACCCTCGGCAAACGTTCGGGTGCCTATTCCAATGGAAGTGTCTACGACGCCCATCCCTATATCCTGATGAATTTCAACGGCCAGTACAACGATGTCAGCACCCTGGCGCACGAACTCGGCCACTCACTGCACAGCTATTTTGCCAACAAAACTCAGCCCTATGCCACTGCTGACTATCCGATTTTTGTTGCTGAAGTCGCCTCGACACTCAACGAAGCACTGCTGATCCACAAACAACTCGAATCGATTCAAGACGATGACGCACGCCTCTCGCTATTGATGAACTATCTCGACAGCATCAAGAGCACCGTCTTCCGGCAAACTCAATTCGCTGAATACGAATTGCGGATCCATGAAGCTGCCGAACAGGGAATTCCGCTAACCGGCGACAAACTGACCGAGATCTATGCAGATGTGGTGCGCACCTACTACGGTCACGAAAAGAATATCTGTCTGGTGGACGATCTCTATACCATCGAATGGGCCTATATTCCCCACTTTTATTACAATTTTTATGTCTATCAATATGCCACCTCATTCACCGCTTCGACTGCGCTCTCCCAGAAAATTCTCGCCGGCGATCGCGATGCCGTCGCAAAAACCATCGCCTTTTTATCTGCTGGCGGCTCGGACTATCCGATCGAACTGTTGAAAAAAGCCGGAGTCGATCTGACAACATCAGAGCCCTTTGTCATGACCATGCAGGCGATGAACCAAACAATGGATGAAATCGAAAAAATTCTCGAGCGCCGAGGCAAATGACCCGATACATGCTGTAAAAAAAAAGAGCCGCTATAAAAACAGCGGCTCTTTTTTTTAAAATTGACAGGCGTAGCACGGTTAGCCCCTTGGTCTCGCCAATCCCACCCAAACAAACACCCCGGGTATCCACCCGGTAATGGCGAATCCCACATTCCAAAATACCACAAATGTCGTCAAATCCGAATGAGCCACCGATCTCCCGGCCAGGATGAGCTTGAAAAAACCATAAAGCGCAGCCATCAGAATCAGGCCGAGCAGCAACCGCAGAATCTTCTCTTTGGCAGATCCTTGCGCAGAGAATCGCACCCAGAGCGCGTCGATAACCAGGCCAGCAGCAACTCCGGTCAATGCAGCAATGACAAACAGCGACCGGGCAATCGGCAAAATCGCATAGATAATGGCACAAAGCGCATAGAGAAGCAGCAAGACTCCGACTGAGGGAAACCGGTACAGGGCCTCGACGACCGCTTTTTCCCAGTAGAGAAAAACCAACAGCAACACGCCGCCGATCACCCATCCAAGCAACACATCGCTGGGGAAATGCAAACCCAGATAGACGCGTGAAAGGCCGATCAAGAAGACACCGATTGCGATAATCAAACGCACCTCTTTACGCGATACAAGCGAGGCAAGATATCCCCACAAGGCGATCGACAACTGCGCATGGCCGCTCGGCAGACTGTATCCCTCTGCATGGCTGATTTGCAGATGCGGCAGATAGGCAAAAGGGCGCGCCTGTTGAAACAGCTCTTTCAGATCCAGGTTCACCCACCCGGATATCAGGATTAAAAAACCGATACGAACGGCCAACATTCTGCTCATACACCAATAGAGAATCGGTACAAATAAGAGGTAGAAATACTCACTGCCCAGAAATGTGATGGTCTTGAACAGAACGTCCAACGCTCCGCAGCGGGCCTGCTGCAGCCAAACAATAAAATCCAAGCCGTACCGCAAAATCGGTGGCATCATTTTGCTCCATTTTCATTTCCGTAAACTAGCGTGTTTGCCGGTATACAAGTAAGAATCCGGCCTTTTGGACACAACTGGCGGCAGATACGGCGGGTTTAATGGAACCTTTGCCTGTGATATTCAAATTCGCTGTTGCTTGCGGATCCGACAAGAGAATCCCGACTGATAAAGCACTATTCGTCGTGGTTCGAAAGAGCAACAGAATGAGCTAACCTCACGATTGAAGCTGGAGAAATGGGATTGTTATAATAGGTCGCAGGCGTCTTCTTGCAGCAAATCATCCTACAAACCGGACCATTGGCTTCGCCGGTCGCATCCGTCCTTTCCCATCGGCCCCATACGGGAGCGGTTGACCATTGGTCCGGTATTTTTTTAGCGAATCTGTTGCTCGATATGACGCTGCAATTGCTGCAGGACCAGCAATCCGCGCTCCTTTTGCCCAAATCGCATGACGCCGAAGAGATAGTGATCGTGGCGCATTGACAATATTTCGCCCAAATAGAACAGGTTTCCACAGACCACTTGGCAGTCGCGATCAAGTTCTTGACCCTCGCTCCCATCCCCGTTTTGCACTTCCCTGGCAAACGCCGCCAGGGCATCGGCAGCCTCGGTGCTGTCTTTTTGCATGGCCACAAAAGCCATCACCGTATCCTGATCTGCAGTGATATAGTGGGCTTGCAGGGTTGGACCAAACAGCGAACGCCCGAGGAAGCCATCCGATATCAACTTGAGCGTGTTGGGCATCTGGCCTTCCCGAGGCAGCAAATCGAGTTCCCGGATCGGCTCATTGGGGGTCGGCAGTGATTCCGAGATCAGTCGGGCGATCTTGACCATAATCGTCTGCATGGTGGAATCGCTGCTGCCGGCATTTATCTGAACCACATAGCGCTCTTGCACAAATCGCAAAGAGTAATCGGAGAGATAGCCCTGTAAACCCAAATCGATGAACCGGTAATCCGGATTGCGGTAGGCGCTGTAGATGCCAAAAGCATGCAAAGGCGAATCCATACAAAAGAGATCGACCGATAAAGAATGACGGTCATTGGTCGAATCGATATAAGCGACTGTTGACAGACGTTCGAAGCCGTAGGCAAGGTAAAGATCCGCTTCACCGTTTATCACTTCGAATAGATTTTGTCTTTCATATGTCTCAGGAGCAAAATCGATCATCCAGTGCGGTGCAAAATCAGCCGGTGGCAGATAGCGAGAGAGATCGCTCTCTTGTTGAGCAGGTAAAATCGGCGCAAGCACAATTGCCAACAGCAGGCAAATTACGCGTGAATCACAATTTAAAGATCGCAGCATATCAACCTCTTGATATTGGTCAAGCAAAGAGCTTCATCGCGCGGCGCATATTTTCTGCAACCGGCAGTCCATAGGCACAGCGGACCACGCATTCAGCGCAGGAGAGGCAGGCCTCCGGAGTTTGTCGATGGTTCAGTTCAGCATAGGTTGCAGCAGCGAGTTTTGGGTCGCCGTAGCCGTCATTGTATATCAGACAGCGGGTCAGATCTGCGACCGATACCCCATGAGGGCATTGGCCTGTACAAGCGCCGCAAAAACGGCACATTTTGCGATCAATGGCCTGGCCGTAGCGGTGAAGTGTTCTGCGATCCATCCAGCCAAAGGAGCCGTTCATCACCTGAAAATTTTCCTCCAACTGCTCAAAGGTCAGCATCGCCGGAATCGCACAGCTGACATCGCTGTTGTTCAACACCCATCTCAAAGCCGCGGGGTGAGGGCGCAGATTCCCCATTTTTTTCTCTTTATAGCCGCCCGCCTGAGTTTTCATCGCAACGATTCCAATTCCTGCACAGGCGGCCTCGTGGATCGCATCGCCGACGTCAGAGTTCGAGGTAAAATTGTAAACCGTCAAAATGACGTCATAGGGATTCTCCGGGTTTTTAGCTGCCGCACGCAAAAGATCAGCCATATTGGTGTGGGTGGAAAACCCGACGTATCTTGTCTTGCCTGTTTTCTTTAACTCTGCCAAAGCTTCCAGGGACTCGGGTTGCGCAAGGTCACCTGTATTTTTGAAGGAATGGACCAGCAAGATGTCCAGATAGTCGGTACCAAGGGCTTTCAAGCTGGCTTCAGCATCGGCGATCATTCTCTCCTTGCTGGCGGCGCGGATTTTGGTGGTGATCACCAACTGCGGTCGCCGACCTTGGATCGCCTTGCCGACGATCACTTCGTTCTCACCGTCCATGTATCCGCGTGCGGTGTCGATGTTGTTGACACCCAGTTCGATCGCCCGGCGGATCACCCCGGGGTCGCTGCTGCGCATGGCGCCAAAACCGAGTATCGAACAACTCAGACCGGTCCGGCCCAGGGTGCGATAAATCACCGGAGAGCTTTTGACCTCGTTTGTTTGTTCTTGCGCTGCCAGGCGGCCACTTGCACCAGGCAGCAGAGTGGTGGCAACCGCTGCTCCGGCAGCTACCCGACAAAACCTGCGTCGATCGATGGTTTTCATTGCACGCTCCTCTTGTTTGATGCCTTGTTTCTCCGCCAGCGGCCCAGATCATTCACACAGTGAAAATGGCATGTTCATTGCTAAAAAGTAAAACAAAATTCGAGTCGATGCAACCGATTTGTCCGCTGTCGCATCGGTCTAAAACAAATCTGCAGCACATCGACAGCGGTCAAGATCGGTTGATCTTTTTTGCGATCCATCCGCGATAATAATAAAACAAACCCGACAAGGTCAACACCGCGCCCAGCAACGATGGCCAAAAGGCGGTGATCAGGGTGGTGAGCATAAACCAGATCTGAATCACCAGAACGATGATCAGAGTATAGGGGTATCCCCATACTTTATAGGGCCGCGGTGCATTCGGGTATTTGCTGCGCAAAACCCAGACAGCGGCAAAAGTCGAGATATTGAAAACGCTCGAGGTAAACGAAAAATAATCGATAATCGTCTCATAGGCATGCTCGGCAAAAGCGGCTGCCAGAAGCAATATCGATGCCCACATCCCCTGCCCCAACAAAGCTTTGTTGGGGGTTTTAAAACGGGGATGCAGTTCCCCCATCGGGCTGAAAAACAGACCATCGCGAGCCATGGCATACCACGTTCGCGCCTTGACCAATACCTGAGTGCTGACGTTGCCAAAGGTATTCATCATCACTGCCGCAGAAATCAGTACCCCGCCGAGAGTGCCGACTGCCATTTTCATCGCGTCATTGGCGACCGCCTTGGAGGCAGCGATCGCCTTCGGTGATAGCTGATACAGGTAAGCGCTGTTGATGGCAAAATAGAGCAACATGACGCCGGCGATGCCGAGAATAATCGACAGCGGCAGGTTGCGCCGCGGATTTTTGACCTCCTCTGCCACGTAAGTCGCTCCCTCCCAACCGCTGTAAGCGAAAAAGGCATAACGCATGGCCACTCCTACCGACATCAGAGTGGACCAAGTAAAAGTTTGCGGCCAAAAACCGGCGGTGAAATGGTTTAGCTCCCCTGCCTTGCTGAAGCAAACAAAGATCACCGCACCGACGGCGATGAGTTTGATCAGGCTGAAAAAATTCTGCACCTGCCCGCTCAGGCCCACACCAAAACAGTTGACTGCGGTCAGCGACCAGATCACTCCCAGGGCAAGAAACACTTCGAATAAACGGGAAAATGGCTCTCCTGCAAAAGAGGTATAGAGGGAATTGCTGTACTCGGCAAAAACCAAAGCAACTGCCGCGATGGCGCCGGTCTCGGAGACAAAAAACATCGCCCAGCCGCGCAAAAAGGTCCAGATAGGCGGATAAGCAGCTTTGAGATAGGCGTAGGGCCCACCGGATTTGGGAATCATCGTGACCAACTCTGCATAGCAAAACGCACCCAGCAAAGTGGCCACTGCACCGAGAATCCACACCCCATAAAAAAGGCTGACCGCACCAACCGCCAACATGATGGGGACAGGTGTGCGAAAAATACCGGAACCGATGATTCTGCCGATCACGATGGAAAACGATTCCAACAATCCCAAATCTCGCCGCAATTCAGTCGATTCGGAAAAAAGCTCCTCGGATTGATCTTGCATCGTTGCCTTCCGCATTTGCCTTAAGGTAAGAGTGCACCAAGGGAGACCAATTCAGTATAGGCGAAAATTTGCAAAAATCAAAATTCTTATTTGTTTTTTAACCGGCAAATTGATTTATTGGTTTGATTCATGCAGGTGCCGATCATCCGACCGCCGCAAGGCTGTGAGCGCTCGATCGCTCTCGATGTTGATCGGCGAACCGCAAACATCAGCAAATTCCAGACAACGATCATTCAGAGCAAGTTTACCAGCGGACAGGGGAACACCATGAACCTTCATCCCATCGATGGCGGAATTGTTTTGGTTTATCTGCTCGCCATGCTCATCATCGGTTTTATCACTGAACGCCGCGCCGCCAAGAACATCAACACCTATTTCCTCGGCAATCGGCAAATGCCATGGTGGATTCTGGGAATGAGCGGCAGCAGCACCTATTTTGACATAACCGGAACAATGTGGATCGTCTCCACCTTTTATGTTCTTGGCATGCGGGGCATGTGGGTGCAATGGTTGTGGTGTTTTCCGTTTGCCGGTTTTATCATGGCCTACAAAGCCAAATGGGCGTATCGCAGTGGTGTGCTGACAGGCATGGAGTGGTTGATCTTCCGCTTTGGCCGCGGTCGGGCCGGGCAGGCAGCGCGTCTTACCAGCGTCATCATCAATATCAGCTTGATGACCCTCATGTTGGGCTACGCCGGCACAGGTGTGGGAATGTTCATGGAAGAATTCTTTGCCATCAGCAAAAATACAGCTGTTCCTTTGTTGTTCATCTTTACCGGGTTCTACGTGCTGCTGGGTGGTTTTTTAAGCGTTGTCTATTCAGACGTTTTTCAGACTCTTTTGCTCAGTTTTGCTGCCATTTATATCGCGGTCACTGCTTTTCTCCAGATCGATCCTGTGGCTTTCAGACAGCTCGTCGATCCGGATTGGTTTTCCCTGGCCCCAGTCTGGCGCCTCGATCCTGTACCAGCCGAATATCCGCAGATTTTCGGACTGCTGATCATGCTCTGGGTCAGCAAAGGCGTTCTTGGTCTTTTTACGGCTGCATCCGGCGTCGATTTTCAGCGTTTTCGCGCCGCCCGCAGTGAAGCAGAAGCCTCCAAGGTCGGTCTTGCCTGGGGAACAGCGATCAGCATACGATGGGGACTGGTGATTGCATTGACGATATTCGGTCTGACCTTCCTGAATCAAACTGGCCAGGCGGTCGACAGCGAACGCGTCCTGCCCATGATCATCAACCGGATTTTACCTGTTGGCATCAAAGGCCTGGTCCTCGCTGGTCTGATCGCTGCTTTTATGTCGACCTTTGATTCCGGCTTGAACGTGGCGGCATCCTATATCGTCAACGATCTGGTCAAGCCAGTATGGAAGAACGCAACGGCAAAGCAACTGATCAAGATCAGCTATCTCTCGACCATTTTGTTGATTGCGACCGGCGTCCTGATCAGCCGGCACACCGAATCGATTCGGCAAATCTGGAATCCGATCAATTTCGCCCTTGGTGCTGCTCTGATCATTCCTTCGCTTCTTGCACCTTATTGGTGGCGCATCGGCGGCTGGGCCTATTGCCTGAGCGGATTGATCACCTTGCCGGCGGCATTTTTTATCTATTTCTTTACGGAATGGACGGAATTGACCTATTTCCCGATTTTGACCGGCTTGAATTTAATCGTCTGTTTGGTTGCTGGGCTTTCTTTTCCGCCTGCGTCACCCCAAACCTTGCTAAATTATTATCGCAAAATCAGGCCGTTTGGCTGGTGGCGGCCTGTTCAACGACAACTGGCGGCGATGGGTGAACCCTGCGAGCGCTTGCCGCAAGATCGCCACGATCTGCTCGTTGCCGTCATCGCCACTCTCTTTTTTATCTGTCTCTATATCCTGATTATGGATCTGGTGCTGCACAATTGGCCGCGGGTCATTGCGTTGATGGCCGTGCTGCTGCTCACGGGGGGGGTGATTTATCACCTATGGTACCGCCGATTGGCACCGGACTTGCCACAGACGGACAAGAGCGATCTATAACAGATTGCTCGCCAGCTCGGCCAATTCGGATCGCTCGCCTTTTTCCAGGGTGACGTGTGCGTAAAGCGGCTGTCCGTGCAAACGATCGATCAAATAGCAGAGGCCATTTGATCGGCTGTCCAGATAAGGGGTGTCGATCTGGTAGGGATCGCCGGTAAAAATAATTTTGGTGCCCTCGCCGGCACGGGTGATGATGGTTTTGACCTCGTGCGGGGTCAGGTTTTGCGCTTCATCGACGATGAAAAAAATGTGCTCCAGGCTGCGACCGCGGATGTAGGCCAGCGGGGCGATCTCCAACTTGCCGTTTTCCAACATATCCTGGATTTTTTTGTAGCGCGCCTCATTCTCATTGAAACGGTTGCGGATCACACCCAGGTTATCGAAAAGCGGTTGCATATAGGGATCCAACTTGGACTCGATATCGCCCGGCAGATAGCCCAAATCCTTATTGGAAAGCGCAACCACCGGACGCGATAAATAGATCTGGCGGTAGCTCTGTTGCACCTCCAAAGCGGCTGCCAATGCCAACAAGGTCTTGCCGGTCCCTGCCTTGCCGCTCATGGTGACCAGATTGACCTGCAAATTCATCAAGGCGTGCAAAGAAAAAATCTGTTCCGCATTGCGCGGCAAAATGCCGTACGCCTGAATTTTATCCACGCGCTCCAAACGCTGACTCTGCGGATTGTAGCAGGCCAAGGCAGAAGTTTTGCCGTTCCGCAGAATAAAGTATTCATTGGCGACCGGATCCTCGATATTGAGCAAATCAGCAGAAACTTCGTATGGCGGGGAAAATAACGCCGACAGCGCCGCGCTGTCGGCAGTTTCAATTACCCTCTCGCCGCGGTAGAGTTTTTCGACTGCCTCGATTTTGTCGTTGTAATAATCCTGCGATCTCAGCCCCAAAGCCTTTGCCTTCAACCGCAGATTGACATCCTTGCTGACCAGAACCACTTGCTTGCGTTTGCTGTTCTTTTGCAGATACAGAGCAGCGCTCAAAATACGATGATCCGGTTTGGCTTCAAAAAATGAGGCCTGCACTTCCGGTGCATCTTGATAACTGCTCAAAATCGATACGGTGCCCATGCCTTCGCCCAGTTGGGCACCGCCGTTGATCAAACTCTCACCGGAAAATTCATCCAGAATGCGGATAAAATCACGCGCATGAAAGTTGATCGGATCCTGTCCGCGCTTGAACTGGTCGATCTCTTCCAGAACCGTGATGGGTATGACGATATGGTTATCCTGAAAATTAAAGATGCAGCGCGAATCGTGCAAAATGACATTGGTATCGAGGACAAATATTTTTTCCAAATTATCTCATCCTTTGGAGTCTTGTTTCAATGCCTGGTTGATTGCTTCAACTCGATCGATTGACAGCTGGATTTTGGCAGCATGGGCATTGCTCTCCAACTGTTCGATGGATGAAACCGAAGCGATGATCGGCCCCATACCTGACATGGTCAACATCTTGGCGATGACCAACTCGCTGAGCGGCAAATGCCATTTTGCTGCCAGGGCAGCCAGGCGGCGCACCGTGTCGATCTGCCGGCAATCGCTCTCCAGCGTTCCCTCGTCAAACAGACGATCGCCCGAGCCTGCATTCTCCGGCTTTAAATAGCGGTCGGTCAGCAATCCGCGGGCCAAGGGGCTCCAGGCGATAAACGAAATGCCCAAATTCTGCACCTCCGCCAACACACCTCTGTGCTGCGGCGATTCACCGTTAACGATATCATACTGATTCTGCACCGCAACGATGCGCACCCGGCAGGATAAACGTTCTTCCATCGACCGCAGCAAGCGGATCTGCTCGATGCTGTAATTGGAAACTGCAAAATAGCGCACCATATCCTGCCGAACCAAATCCTCGACGGCAGCCAGACTCTCTTCGACCGGCGTGTGCGGATCATAGGCATGAAAAAAGAGCAAGTCGACACCATCCAACATCAATCGATCGAGCGAAGCATAGAACGACTCGAGTATATTCAACCGCGAAAGGCGGCTGTGATTTGGAGTGAATCCATCCATGCCGCCAAAAAGCTTGGTTGCCAGAATGATGTTGCGGCGCTGATCCGGATTTGCCGCCAACCAGCGACCGATGACCCGCTCTGAATTGCCGGAAGCGTTGTTGTAGCGGTTGGCTGTATCCCAAAAGGTCACCCCCAGTTGAACCGCGCGGTCCAGGATCGCCAATGCACTCTTTTCATCTACCCGTGCCTGGTCGCCGGTCTCTGGAAATCCGATTTTCCAGGTCCCCAGACCAACCAGCGGTACGCGTAAACCCGAACGCCCCAAAACTCGATAGGGCATGCCGTTGTATGAATCGGTCGTCCAGGGCACATTGTACATGTCCGTGTTGGGTTTGCTTTGTTGCATAACAGTCCTCGTGGAACAGCATCTGATCAACCGACGGTTCAACCACCCCTGACAATCAAAAAGCCGATCTCTGGTTTTTCCCCATAGCGGCAAAACGCAACCGGCTCCCGAGCCAGACTGCAGCTCCTATTTTTCGCCAGAGAGCAGATATGTTTTTTAGGCGCAGCTGTAATCAGGCGAGACGATAACCCGTTTCGCTGTCAAAAAAGTAAATCTTGGATAAATTCAAAACGACTTCGATAGTATCGCCGCACGCATAGATATGCTCCGGCGGCATGCGCATGCAATAGTTCTGTTTGGAATCGCGAAAATAGAGAAAAATTTCGTTGCCGATCGGTTCCACCACATCCACAGCGATTTTTTGCGGGACGCTGTAAATGTCGCCTGAGACAGAATTCGCCAGCAAGACATTTTCCGGCCGTACTCCCAGAAGAATCGACTTGCGATTGTAATCCTTCAACTTGTTCAGCACCGGTTCAGGGATCTCAAATTTCAACAGTTCAGAAATGAATTGCACATCGCCGTTTTGCTGAATTTCTCCACAAATAAAATTCATTGCCGGACTGCCCATGAATCCAGCCACGAATTGGTTGACCGGATTGTTGTAGAGATTCAGCGGCGAATCGACCTGCTGAATAACTCCATCTTTCAGCACCACAATCTTGGTCCCCATGGTCATGGCTTCGACCTGATCATGGGTCACATAGATCATGGTGGTATTCAACCGATTGTAAAGGCGGTTGATCTCGATTCGCATCTGCACACGCAGTTTGGCATCAAGGTTGGAGAGCGGCTCATCGAATAAAAAAACCTTGGGTTTGCGAACAATCGCACGGCCAACCGCGACACGCTGGCGCTGCCCTCCGGATAACGCCTTGGGCTTGCGGTCGAGATAATCTTTGATGTGCAAGATCTCTGCCGCTTCCATAACCCGCTGCTTGATCTCTGTCTTCGGTAGATGGCGCAATTTTAAACCAAAAGCCATGTTGTCGAAAACCGTCATGTGGGGGTAGAGCGCATAATTCTGAAAAACCATAGCGATATCACGATTCTTGGGTGGTACATCGTTGACTGTCTTACCGTCGATCAAAATCTCCCCTTCGCTGATCTCTTCCAAACCGGCAATCATGCGCAAAAGAGTCGACTTGCCACAACCGGATGGCCCAACCAACACCGCAAACTCGCGGTCCTTGATTTCCAGACTCGCCTCCTTGACAGCGACAACCTGATTGTCGTACACTTTTGTGACATTCTTCAATTCCACCGAAGCCATATCTCATCTCTCCTGATTTGATATTCAAACTCTTAAAGATAGAAGAATTTCCAAGGATGCCAAACATTATTTGCAGTCAGCAGGGGTCCCATCGCCAACCGGGGCCCTTATTGCCAATCTCATTATTATCTTGGACTTAAAACATCTTGCGTATAATCCCGAATTCGGAGCTGCGCACCAAATTCGGGATCATTTCGATTAGATACAGGTTTGCTTGATTTTCGCGGTTGTTACACCGCTTGCGATGGGTGGTGGCCACTCCGTGACACCGCCCGCCTGCGTTCACTGCTGACTGATTTTATACCGCCCTTTGGCCGAGCAACAATACCAGCCCTGTTCACCGGTGCGAAGCTATTCGCACCCGAGGTCTCCCGTGGTGAGAGAATTCAATCGTCGTCAGGGATTTGATCACAAGGTCCGTTACTTCTCGGCCGTCCGCCAGCGCGATCGATGCCTTGCACCCGGTTCCGCAACGGTATGGCAAAGCAGTGACAAGCTGGGTATCGTCCAAAATGGTAAAGGTCACCCAAATCTCTGCTGCGGTCTCAACCGGTCGCAGCCCCGGAACCTGTTTCAATCTCTGCAAAAGTTCATCGACTGTATAAAAACTTTGCATTTGATCATCGGTCAAGGTTTCTCCTGCATCGGTAAACTCAGGTGCAGCAAAAATCTGTTTTACTTGCATGTGCGACCTGATGAGAGGTAAAATCCGCTCAGGAACAATCCGGGCATGCGGCAGCAACAGGCTGTCATACAATTCGCCGTTCAGCAAGAACCGGCCGTTCTTCCATTCCCCATGTGCCAACATTTCGTTCGTCACCACATGAACTTGATAATGATGGTCTATGAGCGCAAGAAGCAGACGAAAACAGTCAGCAGCGATCGCGTTCGCCTCGAGTGGCTGGACAGCATAAAGAGTCTCCACCGGATAGACGAACAACAAATTCGCCATCGGCAGATGATTGCCGGTCAGTCGAAAGTGATCTTCCAGACGGTGCGTCCATTCGGGAAAACCTTTCCAGGTACAATGGTTGGGATAGCCGGGAGTCGGTGCAGACCCGAGGAAGCGATCGCTTTCGCCGATGGTGCCGACCGGGCCATAGATATGCGCCAGCCAGTGCTGCCCGAAGGCGGCCATCACGTCGACACAATGGTTCATGGCCGCCAATTGCTCGGCATCGCTCTCCCCGCCGCCTGCAGTCCAAAGGTTGTTGATTGCGAACTTTTTGGCGCTGCAGCGTCCCAACGAAGTCCCAATCACCGCCATGGCCGCCAGATTGGCATAATAATCGCTTTGCGGATCGCTCAACACTTGCACGCCGCCGAGATCGACAAAACCACCCGACTTGTTTGCCAACCCTTGCCAGAGGTCCATGCTGCCGTGGTTGCGATCCGCCATATCGGCAGACTCGAAATGCCAGGTATCGTGTATGCCGCCCAGCAGACCAGCGCCCCACACTCGTCGGGCATGGGATAGGGTGAGTTCCTGTGCTTCCACCACAGTCTGGCGCAAAAGCCGATAGTAAACCTGCCTCACGCGGATATGGCTGTGATCCTGTGCTTCGAAAGCCAGTTTCCAGATCTCATCGCACAAGCGTGCTCGGGTCAACCGTTCAAAATTTTCGGCGAGGGATCGGCTGAAGGGCAAAGCGCCATAGACACAGGTATACCCGGGCTCGTCCCATATCAACAGATCGAGTTCGGCAACATCTTTGCGCAGCAAATCCAGATGCGAAAGATAGACCTGCAGATGGGCTTGGTTGCTGTAATCGACATGACAGGTCTCAAAAAGAAAAAAGGCGCAAACCCGCCACTCATCGGTATCCGGCGGTTGAAAAGCACCAAACGCCTCGACATAGCCGTCGCGGGCATTGTAAAAATAATCGCATTGTTCAGTCAGATCGATCAAATCGGTATTCTGCAGGGGAGCACCCGTGTGGCGCACAGCGACTACCCGACAAATACCTGTCGGGCGATATTCTATTGCAACCTCATGCACCATATGGCCGTGTCGCGGCGGATGGGCGCAGCGGATGGAAAAACGGCCGTTCTGCACGGTTTCGGTATGCGGCACCTGTCGCGCCAGAGTCTGGTCGCCAAATAATACCACAGGCAATCCTTGACCGCTAGCTTCCAGACAGGTACGGGACAGGTATCGCGGATCCGGCGCCAGCCAGAAGGCCAGTCCGTTTTCCCGGCACCAGTCGCTGATCTTTGCGAGAACGGCACGCACCCGTGGATGATCCCACCGGTAGCGGTTGCAGCGCACAAGAGCGGCAATGCCCCTAAAGCCAGCGTTGCGAATATCGTTTATCTCAGCCAGCCAGCGCTGCGGATCATCGATAACCGCATCATGGATGGTCCACATGATCATCGCGGCAGGTACAGGACCAGTGTTGTTTTTCATCGATTATTCTCTGTTTCAAGCAGATATCGGGTGAGCATCCAAATTGATTTGCAGCTGCGGCATGGAAAAAAGTGCAGTTCCCGAGCCCCGGAATACGAGCATCAGATGCAGGCGATCCGCCGCCGACGGCAAGGGCGGCGTGCAAACGCTGATCAACTGCCAATCCCGATGCGTACCACTAACCGGCGAGGATTGGTACACATTATAGTCGGCAAGGTTAAAGACCGAGCCTTCGTTGCAGCAATGCATTCGCAGCGCCAAAAAGGCGGTCTGGTCGACCGATTCTAGGCGAACGCGCGCGCTAAAGCAATGGCGCCTGCCGGATCGCAGAGGCACGCCGCCAAAGGCGGGGCCCAGCGATGGCGCTATCCAGGCCGATTCATTCATCTGTAGATGACTGATCACCAACACCAGCCGATCCGCTGACTCTGCAGATGGTGCAACCCCGAAGCTTACAGCTTCAGCAGACGCTGCCGTCGGCCGTTGTGGTTGCCAGGGCCACAGCCCTATGCGTTCCACAGCCTCATAGGAACGATATAGCCGGTCAAATTCAAGCCGACCGGCATGAAATACCGGATCTGGGGCGTCTATCGGTTGTTCGACCGATCGTTCGAGCAGAACCCGACCGGTTTCACGATCGATCGTGCTCACTTCGATTTCAGCCTGAAAATGGCTGCCCAAAGGCAATACCACCGGTTGACCCTGGTCGCATACCTTGTAGCCCAGATGAGCATCCCACATGTAGGCACATACGCCCGCATCAACCTTTGTTTTGGAAAGCAGCCGGATACTTGGATTTTCATCTTCCAGCAACCACAGAAAACGGTCACCTTGCCGCAGGGGGATCATCGCCTTGTCGCGGGTCTCAAGATGGTGATGTGGGATCTGAAGAACCGTCTGCTTGCAATCCACAACACAACAGGAAAATCGCTTTAATTGAGGCTTCGCCGGATCATAAGAGCCTGCCGGCCAAAAATTGCAAAATTCAACTTCTCCTTGTACCGGATTGGGGCTTACCAACCATCCTTTTTCAGAGACCACATTCAACTCGGCGGTGAGATGACAGCGATAACCATCACCCGACGGTTCGAGTTCGATTCGCATTACAAATCGGCTGGAAATGGAGGCGCTGGCATTGGTTCCGCATGCTGCCAGAGTGATCGAATTCACACGGCGTTCGAGTACGGTCAACCGACCGCTGGAGCCGGCGTTTCTTTCAGGATCCTGATGATCAGCATACTGCCGCCAGAACAAAGGCAGAGGAAAGCTATCGCTCAGAATGCTGGATCCCTCCCGTCGCAGTCGCAATTCGACCACGGAAAGATTTTCGATTCTCGCGATCAGATGATCGCTGTCCAGAATCAGACCACCAGCGGTGCCCTGGGATTGAAAAACCAGACCTCTTCCCTGCCGAGATGCACCTCGTTTCATTTCATCATCCCCGCAATCCGCCGACATTGATGCCCTTGATGAACTGCCGTTGTGCAAGAAAAAAGACGAGAACATTGGGGATCAAAACCAACACCGAAGCCGCCATCAGCACATGCCATTGTGTCTGGCCGGCGCCGATAATCTGCGCTTTCAGCGAGTTCAATCCCAGAGTCAAAGTCGCCTTTTCAAAGGAATTGATATAGATCAAGGGATTGAAAAAATCGTTCCACGCCCCCATAAAGCTGAACACCACTACCGTGGCAATTGCCGGCCGCGCCAGGGGTAGAATGATTTGCCAATAGATGCGAAATCGACTGGCGCCATCGAGCAAGGCCGCCTCGTCGTACTCGTAGGGTATGGAGAGAAAAAATTGCCGCAACAAAAAGATATAAAACGGCGACCCAAAAAGCGCCGGCACGATCAAGGGCAAATAGGTGTCGATCCAGCCAAGACGGGCAAAGAGCACATAAAGGGGAATCATCGTGACCTGTCCCGGCAGCATCATGGTGGCGATGCACAATCCGAACAGTTTATCCCGGCCGCGAAAGCGAAAACGGGAGAACCCGTAAGCCACCAACGTGCTGGAAAAAACACCGCCAGCAATAATGGCAATGCTGATCACCGTTGTGTTGAGCACATAGCGGGCAAATGGAATCAGAGTCATGGCGTCGCGGTAATTTTGCCACTGCAAATTTTCCGGAATCCAGTGGAACGGAACGCGGAAAACACCCTCCAACGACTGCAACGAGGAAGAAATCATCCAGAGCAGCGGAGTTAAAAAAACCAAACTCACCGCGACCAAAAAGAAATACGAGATGCCGAAGCGCAGCGCACCGACCATCGGCTTTGTCCGAGAAAGAGTACTCATGATCGGCCTCCCGCTTCGTAATAGACCCAGCGGCGTGACAGATTGAACTGAAGCAGAGTGAAGAGCAAGATAATGATAAAGAGAATCCAGGCCAACGCCGATGCATACCCCATCTTGAATTGCTGAAATGCTTTTTTATACAAATAGAGGACAAAAAACAGAGTCGAGTTGTTCGGCGCTCCTTCACTTCCTTGCCCGGCGGATGCAGTCATGACAAAAGCTTGCGTAAAGACCTGAAAAGAACCGATCATGTTCATGATCAGATTAAAGAACAGAGCCGGCGAAATCATCGGCGCCGTGATATGCCAGAATTTGCGCCAGCGTTTTGCGCCATCCAGATCAGCCGCTTCGTACAACTCGGGCGGTATGCCCTGCAGGGCAGCCAACATGATAATCATCCCCCCGCCGATCCCCCACAACGACATGAGAATAAGGGCCGGCTTGGACCACGTCTCACTTTGCAGCCACAACGGCCCTTCGATGCCGGTCCATTCCAATGCCCTATTGAGCAAACCGAATTCGGGATTGAAAATCCACATCCACAAAATCGACACTGCCACCAGGTTGGTCACCGACGGCAGAAAGAAAAGAGTGCGGAAAAGTCCGATACCGCGCAGTTTTTGATTGAGGAGCAGAGCCAGCCCCAATGAAAGCGCGATTCCCAATGGCACCGAAAAAAGAACATAGTAAGCGGTGTTCCACAGACTCTTGCCGACCAGCGGATCGCGCAACAGGATTTCGCTGTAATTCTCCAATCCGATCCATTGCGGGCTGGACAACATCGACCAGCGGGTAAAACTCATAAAAAACGACACCACGATCGGACCGAGCGCAAAACATATAAAGCCTATAAACCAAGGCATAATATATAGATAACCTTGCCAATCCTTGAACAGCTTGTTCTGCTGGTGCGGCATAAGCGAATTCCTTTTTATTGAACAGTGCCTATCATTCTCTTTCGATCTCCAGTACATGAACACCCGGGGTGCAGGTTTCTAGCGGCAGTATTTTGCCCCGTCGCCATACGCGGCCGTTCCAGATAATCGAACGAATGCCAGGCCCCGTGCCGCGGCTGTGCACCGTCCAGCTGCCGCCGCGAAAGCAGATATCCTTTATAATGGTTTCTGGCATATCATCAAGATCATGAATAACCACACCATCATCCTGAAATTCCACTCCGAGCAAAGCGGCGATCAACGCCAGATACCAGCCTGCAGCGCAATTGAGATTCCAGACCGCACCATGACGGCTGAAGGGAACAGAATCTTCGTCTATTGCTGCAAATTCAGGACAATAGTCGAGACTGTGCAGACACGATTCCACCAGCTCCAGCCACCGCCGCAGAGCTGTGAAACGACCGGTGCGCAGCCACAAACGCACAGCAATCCAGTCCCAGTGCGGGTACCAGGATGACAGTGCAGCCTCGCTGCGGCGGTGCGGATCCCACATCGGTGTCATTCCCAATCCTTGCGGACCAAGTAGGTGGTGCTCGATGAATGCAGCACACTCCGTCAACACCGGGCTGAGCCACTCGATGCCGCGTTGCGACTCGGCGACCAACAGCGAATACAAACCATAGCAGCTCACGGTTCGGCCGCTGTCGCTGTCGATTGAATCGCAAAAAAATCCCTTTTCCCTGTCCCACAAGGCATGGAGACCGGCAACCTGCACCAGTTGCGCGCGCTGTGCCGCCTCACTTGCCAATGCGTCATCGCCAAGTTGTTCGGCAATGACAGCCATATTGCGGCAAAGGCCATACCAGGCGCCGACGTCGATAGTCACCAGAGAGCGTTCGCTGCGGCCTAACTTGGCTGGCAGATCGGGATAAAAGCCCAACGATGGGAAAAGTCCGTCCGATCTGGATCGCTCTGCCAGCTTGCGATAGGCAAACACCAGCGCCGGATAATTGTCACGCAATATGGCAAGATCAGCGGTCTCGGTTGCACAGCGCAGCACCAATTCAGAAAAAAGAAAATCGAGGGCTCCGAAACCGACCGCATCCATCGGATCGAGCTGCCGAGTCCAGCGCATGGGTATCGACCCATCGATGTCGCGATGCATGCGCAGAAAATCGATCTGCTTTCGCATCTGTTCCAATGCCCCCCAGCGGGGCAAAGCAAACCCGGTCACCATGTTGTCCCACGCCCAGGTCCAGTAATAACTCCCCTGGCAAGCGCGAAACAGACCGACGTCGCTTACCCAGGAAGCGGAACAGATCGCTGGAACCCGATTAAAAAAACGTTCGATGGCCGGCTGTCCCGGGCAGCAGAGTTTTGGGCTTGTCTCTTCGATTTGCCGATAGCGTTTTTGCTGACGGTGAAAAAAAACGCCGGGGGGGTGCGTTGTCAAAGGTGTGAAATTACCATCACCAGAAAACTGCAGGTAGAACTCCGGCGCATGCCAATCCCTTGTGCTGTTGGGATCCTCCCAGACCGTAAATTCAATTCGGCTGTCGTCGAACCTTTCAACCCTCCACCCCGCCCCACCGGCGCGAATCGCAATCTGTGCCTCAGCAAATGCCAGCTCGCTGTCGCGGTATTCCGGCCACACGTCCGACATCCGTCCCAACCCCGATTTGACTCGACGCGCAAATATCAACCGGCGCCAGCTTTCGGGAATGAGAAAATCGCCTTGATAGTCGCCCTCACGGCGCAACCAGGATCGCAACACCAACCGATCCTGCGCCACCGCCCGCCATTCCTCATCTGTACATTCGTGGTGCCAAATACGCTGCCCGTGTACTTGAATGGTCAATGCGCAAAGATTGAGATGGATCTGCAAACCGATGCGGCGCCGCGAAGGGCTTGCTGCTTCCCTGGTTCTGCAAGCCAAACAAAGCGTATCGCGTTTGAGCGCCATTGTCCATTCGGCGCGCACACCATCGCACCTCACCGACGTGCGGGCAGTGGCCGGGGTGACGATGAGATCGCCCCAATCGAGGTCGATGGCTGCAATTCCTTCTGCGGATTCGATCAGCAGCCGGGGCAGCAGTACCCCGCTCTCCGCTTGGAGCAACACGGCGTTGCGGCTTACCGGCTGTCGCCCATGAAAATCGATCTGATCGATGCCTCCGGCGCGTCGAGAAAGTCGCGCGGCAATGCGATCGTCAGACAACCAACAACTGCCATCGAGATTTTGCAGAGGATTGCGCTTTTTCATCACCTGTGTCCGTGCAGTCATGTCTATCGGTCACAAAGTCTTTGGCGGTTGCCCACCGCTAATCCGCGGAAAACAGGCAAGTCGGCAACTCTTGATCATGCGCCTCCAGGGCGCGCAAACTGAACCAGCATTCTTGGTCATCCGCACCGTTCCAGCACTGTCGGGTGATCCGTTCCGTAAAGCGGTTATAGTCGAATTGCATGTAGCCGCCATCCAGAGTCCAGTCGATCCTCTCACTGCCACCGGTTCCGCTGGAATGTTGCACCTCTGCTGCCCGCAGCTGTGCAAGGAGGGTTTGCAGCGGTTTATCGCGCAACGACACCACCCAAAAGCCCAATCCCAGGCCACTGGCGCTCAGGGCATCGCGGCTAACAATCTTTTTTTCACCTTCATAGAGAAAAAAGGAACAGATTTTATAGGGTGGATGGTGGCGCAACTGGACAAACGCCTTTGCCCCTTCAAGGGGAGATAAAAACATGGGCATCACCGCGATGGCAACCGATCCATCGATCCAGAGCAAAGACTTGGGCGGATCAAACCGCTCTGCAGCAGCCGCTGCTGGACAACCGTCGATGTACAATCCGGCAAAATCGGCTGCATCGTTCCACAACAGATCCAAGCGCAGCCGTTGGATTGGGCCCTGGCCTGCCCTCTTTGGTGTAATCACCTCGATGGCGCGGTTTTCGTGCTGATAAACGAGGGTGCGCCCTTCTTCATAGAGATAGTCGCTGCCGACGGAAAAACCGGCAGTATGACACAGATTCGCCTCTCCAGCTTCTGCTTGGTCAAAGACCATACGGGTGGTCATACTGTGAAAATCCGCCATGGAGCATACAGGAGATTTCCGCCGCACGCGCAGGACCAGTGCGTCGCTTTGTGCGGCATTGACGTAGGGCCGGCTTGCGCTGGCCAGTGTATAATCCGGATGGAGAAAAGTGGTCAACTCACTCCAACCACCCGGATAGACCTCAGCATCAAAACCGGCAATCAGACCCGAACTTTGCATTTCTCGCGCATTTTCGTGATAACTTTCACCGTAAGTGGTGCAGCGCAACAACAGGGGCATGGGCTTATCGAAAGCGAGGCGCCGCGCGGCCAGGGGCACATGAAAGGGCACCGCAGCGATCATGGCGTTCTGAATAAGAGCAGAGGGGTGATTCAGCCGGCGCGGCAGGTCGGGTTCGAGGTAAATCCCACAATTAAAGGCCTGCGCAAAAGTGCAGTGCAGTCCGGAAAAACCGCCCAGTGAATCCTCGGCATAAGCACGCGAAAAAGGACCGGCGAATTGTTGGGTCGGCGCGTGCCAGTGCAACGCCACATCGATCCACAGCTGTTCTTCCAGCGCCAATGAGCGGCGGCGAATTTCCGGGTCAACGCTGTATTCCGCTGCCAGAGCGAGAAACCACAGTGTCAATGCCGTATAAGTCGGGCTGTTGTATTCGGCCATCTCCGCCTGGCGATAGAAGCGGTGTTGCCGGTTGGCGATGGTTTGGTGAAATTGGCGCAACAGCGCCCTGCCGAGCTCGACGTAAGCGACCAATCCAAACCGTTCGCCGCCCAACACGAGATGAACATAGGCGGCGATTGGATGGTTTACATTGCCGTCGCTGTAACGGACAGTGGCAGAAATTGGCAAATTCTCGCGCAGATTGCGCATAAGGGAATCACGGGCGGCGGCGGACAGCCGGTCGCCATAACGGCGCAATATCAAATCCAGCGTACAGGGTGAATGAGTGCCGTCGTCAACCCGCAAATTGGTCAAAATCCGATTGGCAAGCTCTCGATCTGCCTGCTCCTCACTTTCAAGCAGACAGATGGCGTACCAGGCAGATTCCCGGGGAATAAGGCAGAGCAATTGTTGCGCATTGAAATGGCGCTCGGCTTCCGCGCGCGCCGATTGCAGCAACCAGGTGCGAAAATTTTTCGGATCGGTTATCATGTCAGCCTGTCAGAGTTGGACGGTAAATTCGCGATGATCATAATAGCCGGACAGATGCTGGCCAGAGCCATCAACAGTCAGCGATTCGGCTTGTGCTGCCCATGCCAGCACAACAACAAACCGGCATTTTTGACCTTTATGGCCCAGTTGCAGGAAATAATCGCGCTCGCCGGCATGCGGATAAGCAGGCACGAAATCGCTCAGACCGCGTCTAGCCGCTGTCAGTTCCGGGGATAGACACCAAACCTGCAGTCGCCGTTTGCCGAACCCGCAAGCCGCAACCTCGTGTTTCGCGCCTCTTCGGCACAAGTGCCAGGGGTGATAGGAGTGCAGATTCCACTGCACCTCCTTCTCATCTGTACATTCGACTGTATCCTGAACAATCAACAATCCAGGCGGCAACCAGATCACTTTGCGCCTTAAGCGTTTGACCGCCAGAAAATCGAGATATGCCGGTGCCAAATCGGTTTCGGCATAAAAACCGTTCTCCAGCTCTCCATGGCCGACCAAACAGCTGAACCGGTCAGCTGCGATAAAATCTGGTGCCCAGACCATGCGGTCGCCGATCTGACCATAACCGTTAAAAGTCACGGTATTGTGCAGCAGAGTATCGCGGCGATAGACCGGCCCGGGACCACAGACCAACAAACCGCGGTCATCGGCGATCAAAAAACTGCCCTGTCCGGGATCGCTGTGGCCATAACCGCTCCACTCCCCGGCTTGATAGCGTTTTTCTCCCAGCGGTGCACCGGCTCGCAGAGTGACCAAATAACAGCTCGAACGCCAAAACAACTGACCGCCATCCGGAAAATCGGCAGCTTTTCGACTTGGCGCTGCTGCAGGCGCAGGCGTTTTGCCACTATAGAGAAATTCCCAGATACGGCGGCGCGCTGGAGCGTTGCGAAAATCGACTCCTGCCGGTGACAGATCGATCAATTTCGCGGCCAAATTCGCGGCTGCAGGCGAAGCGGTGCGCAACGCAATCAGCCGGTGCATCCAGCTATCGCCGCCCACGCGGTATTGCGGATCGCCGAATGTGACGCCCAGCAAACCGTTGTCGCTGGTCGCAGCTGCGCGGAAACAAGAAGCCTTGCGCCAGTACGGGGTTGCCGACCAATAATCCAGACCCGCACAGCCGCGCAAGAGTTCCAAAAACCGGAGCAAAAAAGCATGTTCGTAGATCCACAGATTCAGACCATGGGGATAAAAACCGTCGTCTGGCAGCATATCCAAAACACGCAGGAAGGCGCCGTGCAGCCATGCCGCCCACTCGGCAACCTGCGGATGAGTTTCCCAAAAAAGAAAACAAAAAGCCAACAAACCGTGCCCGGCCCCGAGAAAATGCGCCTGTGCATAATCCTCGCGCTCGTAGCCGATGTGGCGCCAGACGCGATCAGCGGTCTGGTAAAGCTTTTCACGAACAGATCCACGCAAGCTGTCATCCATATGATTCCACAGCCAATCGACTGCCAAACAAAGGGAAAAGAGGCATTCACCGGACTGGGTGTCGATCACCATGGGCTCGTAGTCAGGTTGCAGCGATAAATCCAGAGCATGGACAAGTTGTTCTATCGCCCGATGCCGCAAAGCCGCATCGCTGTCAAATAAAGTCAAAAATGCAGGGAGCAACAAACGGTCAAAATCGCGCAGCCGCTCTGGACCCGGCAGCAGCTTGGCTTCTGCTGTCACCTCATCTGGCAAATACCTATTCCGTTCAAGGCGAAGCAGTTGCCGTTTGATCTTGCGGTGCGCCGATGCAGAATCTTTGCGCAGCTCGGTAAACTGCTCGGCAGTGAATAACAGTCGCGGATAACCACCTCGTCGATCGGTGACGAGATCAACGGGGGTCGGCTCTGCCCGGCGTCGGGCATTGGGAATGATTTCGATCCGAAGCGGCAGCAGCCGGTCGTCAGACCACTGAAGCCACAGCTTGTGATCCTCCGGTGCCCGCACAAAGAGCAGAGCGATGGCGCGCAGCAGTCCGCTCTGCTCTTCGTCACCATAAAAATTGAATTGTGCGCGCACCGATTCATGCGGAGTGGTCAGTTTGACTTCCGGCATCGGCGGCACACCGCGCCAGCCCGGCCACGGGCCGACGCACAAACCGGGCGGCTGCAAGGAAAAAGTCATTTCAGCAAAACGCCGCAACCCCTGTGGATCGCTTTGCGGATCAGACGGCCGCATATGACAACAATGGCGCCGCAGCGGGTATAAACGGCAGTCGAAGATCAAATGCAAACCGTAACGCCCTGGTGTCAGGTCAGGAAGCTGAACCTGCATCTCGGTCGACTGATCAGGCGGTCGAATACCTATTGTCTGTGCGCAAGTGTTCATCGACCGGTTTTGCCCTCGGCGCGGTGAGCGGCAATTTGGGTTTCGACATGGCGGAGAAAAAGCGAATCGAGATTTGACTTGAGCAGTTTATCCAATTCCCGTTCGACATTGCGGTTGATCTCGGTTTCTGCCGCGGCCAATTGGTCCAAATCGATTTTGCCTGCAAACAACAGATCCATCCTGGGCGCCAAAATTTCGAGAATAGCGCTGCTGCTCCAGGAAGAATAACGAACAAAATCGCGCGGATCTCCGCCGTCGTATTCCTCGCTCAATCGCCAGACGCGTGCGAATTGAGTATTTTGCAGCACCGGATAGCTCTCCTGCCAATCGCCGACAAAATCGACGTCCGATAAAATCGGATTGGGTGTGTTGTAGCGCGATTCGGTGATCAGCCATTTTAAAAATTCCCAGGCTGCTTGCGGATCGCGGCAACCGGCGGAGATGGACAAGCCGCCGGAAGCAGAGCGAAAATAGGCAGGTGGATGATCGCCCATGCGCGGCAACGGCGCAACATCCCAATCGATTTCGAGCCCGCTGAAGACATCGGGATTGGGCAAGGCCTCCACCGCCATCGCCGCCCGGCCGCTGTTCAACAACTGGGTCATCTGCATTCCCTGTGCTTGCATCAATGACACGTCGGGCATGACGCGATAGCGATTCATCAAATCCAAATAAGCAGCCAGCGCATCCCGCGACTCGGCAGAAAGGGAATAAAACAGCGCGTTGCGCTCAAATCTGGCGCCGTTCATCTGTTCAAAGGCGTCGACAAAATGTTTGGCGATAAAAAGGCCGTATTGTTCAGGTTTGCCGTCACCGTCGCTGTCGATCGTCAGCGCCTGGGCGGATCGCAGCATATCGTTCCAGGTCCAGGAAATGTCGGGGAAAGCCAAACCGGCCCGGCGGAACAGATCGCGATTGTAATAAAAAGCATAGGTAAAGGTCCAGTCACAAAACTGATACCAACCGCCATCTATGGATGTGCCGCGGTCGATAAACTCCGGACGGATGCGCTGCACAAATGGATCGCCTTTGCTCACTGTTCGCAGATCCAGCAAGCGCTTCTCTGCGGCCAGGCGGTCGCGCACCACGGTATTGGTGTAAAAAATATCGGGGGCCTGACCGGCGGCCATCATGGCGTATAGCTTTTCCTGGCCCGTGAAAGGATAGAGTTTGATTTTTACTCCGGTCCGTTTTTCGAATTGTGGCAGATCCTGACGCAAATTTTGGATTTGATTGGCATTGGCCGGTACATTGAAAGTCAAAGTAACTGACGCGGTATCATCACCGGTTCCGCAACCCAGGTTGGCAACGCCGGCTGCCAGCAAAACAGCTCCCAGACAGATGTTAAGTGTTTTCATGCCATTCTCGTTTTATCGGTTCAGTCGATCGAGCAGAAACTCGAGGCCGCTCGCCAATCGTACACAATGGCCGCCGTCGAAAAGGTCCCAGCGCAAATGATCGCCAATTCCAAGTCGCTGGTAATGGAGTTGGGCCGCTTTGAATTCTTCTTCGACCAGACGCGGATCGGCGATCGAATCCGCGCGACCGCTCTGGATCAACAGCGGCCGCGGACAAATCAACGACGCCAGGTCACGGTCACTGAAATGGCGCAACCAACCCGGCAAAAAGGCGTGTTCTTCTTCGCTGTCGAGGAAACAGGTATAGTTGGGATCCGAAACCGCCATTTTTCGGCAGCGGTGATTAAACCAGCCCGAAATCACCCCGACCCGCAACCTGGCCTCCACAGGCATCCAAAAGAGCGAATACGCACCGCCCATGCTCAACCCCCAGATACCGATCCGGTCAGCATCGATGGGAAAACGATCGAGGCATTCGCTGAACAACCGTCTGAGCAAACCGAGCTCAAGGCCCCAGACGCTCGAACCGAGAAGGAGCGCCAAACGGTTGATCCGCGCACGAGCGGCAAAGGTATCCAGCAGAGCCGGAACCAGCACAGCGCAACCGGATTCGATCAATTCGCGTCCATAACCGAAATAGCTCGGCGGTTCAGTATCTGTTTCGCCCAGCACAGCGGCCGGCGATCCGCCAATTCCATGCAAACAGATCACCAGGGGCAGCGATCCGGACGGATCGCCGGCCGGCAAAATCACCCGGCTGCACATCAGGGATCGATTTTTATGCCTGACTTGCAGGATCCAATTGCGAGATTGCACTTTCTGCAGGGCAATCTCACAATCCCGGAATTCCGGCAACAGCGGTGCAAGCAACTGACTCCAATGTTGCCGAGCCGAAGCGACCGATTCGATATAGGCCGATTCGGAGCTGTAATCGCGCCGCCAAAAATGATCCTGATGTTGTGGATAGTCCAAAATCCGATCGACCAGGCACTGTTCTAGATTGAGGGACAAATCGCTCTGTCGATCTGATGTGGGTAAAGCCATGCGGATTCTCTCAATAGGTTCTTGAATGCAGGTTGACCGAGCCGGATAGATCCCGCGAAATTTCAACAACCGCATCGTGTTGCGCTGAATCGATCGCCGCTTTGATCATCGCCTGGGCCATAACCCCGTTTTCCACCGCACATGGTGATGCGAGTTTTTTGTCGATGGCCTCGATAAAAGCCTGGTTTTCCAGAAAAAAACCATCTTCCTCGCCGTTTTCGATGCGCAGCGTGCCGTCGCGCAGCTGTATCCCCAGACGGGTGAACCGCTGGTCAAGATCGACGGTCCCCGCTTCGCCTGCCAAATTACAGGAAAATTTGCCCTGCAGCACGGCTCGCCCACAATCGCCGACAACCAGTGAGCCGGATGATCCATTGGCAAAGCGAAAAACCGCGTTGAGATTGTCTACCACGCCGGTTTTCTGGTGATAATTGCCACCGACGGCATAAACGGCGGTCGGTTCCGATTGCAGCAGATAACGGAGCAAATCAGCCCCATGCACTCCCTGCGAAATCACATTGCCGCCGCCCTTGTCCTGCTGGTTGGCCCAAAAATCCGCAGGCCAGGGATCGTCCAGTATCTGCACAGCCGCCAGATAGGGTTTGCCAACACAGCGTCTGGCACGCTCGATCAGACGATAAAAACGAAATTTAAAACCCACCATCACCAGCCGATCCGTACGACGCGCAGCACGAGCGATCTGTTGGGCCTGATCCAGATCCAACGCCAGAGGCTTTTCGATGAAAAGGTGCTTGCCGGACTGCAAGGTTTGCAGACAATCCGCAAAATGCGCATCGGTGCGGCTGAGCACATAGACCGCATCCACCTCCGGATCGCGAAAAATATCGCCGGAGTCGCTGCAATAACGATCAACTGAAAAATTATGGCAGAGCTCTTGTGCCTTGCTCACATCGATGTCACAGCACGCCAACAGTTTGACACCGGGCAGCCGGGCTAAACAAGTTGCATGGGTTCGGCCCATCTCCCCGCATCCGATCAAGGCGACTTTGATCACGCAAGATCTCCAGGTTTTCGTGCAACAAAATGGCCATTAAAAATACAATATCTCTGTCGGTTTGTCAAGCATTACCCCAATCAGCTGCGAAAAACCGAATGGCTGCGCACCAGGCGCACCAGATCCCGCGCATCATCCCTATCGCGGCAGCTGATCTGCAGAAACACATTGCGCCGCCGCAATTCTGCGATGTGCCGTCGCACCTGCTCGCTGGTGCCGTGCAGCAGCAGATTGCAGTCGCCGGTATGACGATAGACTGTATCGAGGTCTTCCAATGTTGGGACCGCATTCGGATCGTTGGACACTTCGAGCAACCGCATGCCGGGCAAAGAAGCGAGCAACGGCACATAGTGCCATTTTTCGTTGTGAATATGGTAAAGACTACCTTCATAGTGGCTAACGAGCTCTTTTTCGACTGGATAGCTAAAGTCGCGATAGCTGTCAGCCGAGCATAAAAGAGTGGCATCGTTGGAAAGGTGGCCGAAAGTCCCTTTTGGCATCCAACCGCCGGTGATCCAAAACACCTTGCCGTCCTGCACACAATCGCTCCAATCGAGCAGGTGCGAGAAATACCAGCGTATCCCCTGGCTCAGCTTTTCCAACAGGCGATGGACCAGCTCCGGCTGCAGGAAAAAATCGGTAAACAGATCGTTGCCGCGGATGGCATTGGCCAGATCGAGCGGCGCCATGGTTCCGCGCAGGGACAGCAAAAAGGTGCCGTCTTGCTGGTGTCGCAGCCATTCATATCCCCGTTTCATCAACTGAAACCAGGGTTGAGCAGGCGTAAATGAAAGCTTTTCAACATCAGCCAATTCGTGGATAAAAGGAACCGGCAGAGAAGTGGTTTCCTGCAGATGCACCTCTGCGCCAGTCCATGCCGAATGTTCAGCGATTCCGAACCAGGGACAGATATTGGGCAGGGTGTCATCATCGAGATCGTTTTTAATCTTCCATAGAGGACGATAATAGTCGAGCAAAGCCTGCAGCCATTCTTCCAACTGCCCGTGAAGATCGAAATTCGTCAATGCCGGCAGAGGCGGCCGGTCTACAGGAATCTCACAATGGATGAGCAGATGGCCCGGAGACGGGGAATTGTAAAAAGCGCGGCTGCGGCGCACTACATGGTCGATCTGTTCAGCAAGAGTCAATCTTTGCACCTTTCCGGATTCGATGTTGCGCAGTTTCTTTTCCTGCATTCGCTGTTACGCCGCTTTTGTTTCAAAGTTTTAGTGGGGATTCTCGCAAGAGCTTTCGACCCGAATCGGCAAGTCGGTCTATTTTGTGCCAGATCCGCCTTGCAGCAACTGCTTGCAATCATCTCAACCACCGGCCAGTTTGACGGTATAGCCTTGTTCTCTCAACTCGCGCAACAGCCATTGCCGATGATCGCCTTGAATTTCGATTCTGCTGTCTTTGACCGTGCCGCCGCTGCCCAATTTTTGCTTGAGTCGGCGCGCCATCTGTTGCAACTCCTGCACGTCCGGGGACAAACCGGAAATGATGGTCACGCCCTTGCCTTTGCGGCCCTTGGTCTCAAGAGACAGGCGGACAACTCCGTCGCCGCGCGCAACCGGCGACACCGTTTGTTTTTCGCAGAGGCATCCATCCGCAGGCTGCCCGCAATTTGGGCACAAGTTGCCCAATGCAGTGGAATAAACCCTTGTTGATCGGTCCAATTTGATCTTCATGCCGAATTTTCCTCGCCGCCCTGTTTCAAAGTGCGCTCTCCGTATCCTTTTTGCAATTGGATTATAGATTATCGATTTTCCTTTTCAATCACAACCATTTCTTTTAAAACCTGATTTCTTTGTTAACAGAACAAGACAAAAGGACTCTTTCAGTGGCGTCCGAACAGGGAATACCGCTCAATATCCTTGTCAGTTCATTCTGTTTGCAGCGTTCCTCATCGCCACTATAAAGGTGCAAATAATCTGTCGTATTCAGTGCTGATTCGCTGCTGCGCACCGAATCTGGGAAAACGTAATTTCAGGTATTTCTGTAGATTTTCTACAATTTTTCTCCCTATATTCCATGAACATCCTTTTCAAGCGAGCACATTGAATTCGCCGGCACAGCCCCATTATCGGCGGCTGCGGTCGTTAGATACCAAAAAACATTCAATTCGAGGTTTGGGATGAAAAAACTGTTCACCATTTTGCTTTTCCTGCCTGTTCTTTCACTCGCTGCGAATCTTTCCGATTTTGCTGGCCGCTGGGAGATTGCGCCCGGCAAAAACCTGGACACAGGAAGGCGCGGCGGGCATGTTCTGGAGATTCAAACAGCCGGAAATCAGATCGCCCTGATCCGCTCGATCAGCGGTCGCAGTACCTATGCCGACACCCTGGCTTTGACGGTCGGGCAAACCATCGAAAAAGAGATCACCACCTATCGAATTCCGAATATTTTTTATCTCGGCATCCGCGGTAAAAAAGGCGATAAAAAAACCTTTGCCACCCGTTTCGATGCCGCCACCGCCACCATGACCGTAGTCGAAAAATTTCCGGTGCTCGTCTCACAAGGAAACGAAGAGATGACCCATGTTCATACCTATACGTTAAAACCTGATGAAATCATGGTCTACCGGCTCACCCGTCCAAGCCGTCAGGGCGGCGAAGAACAGCTCATCACCTACAAACCGGAGAACAGCAAAAAAGCCTGGACAATGGAGTTGGAGAACGAATGGAACATCGACGGAAAACTGGATCAAAATGCCGCGTTGATCAGTCTGCAGGGTGTGGTAAACCGCTCTCAACCGCAACTCTATTTCGTCTATCCGGAAAAATGGGATTTTAATTTCACTCCGCATGTGCGCGAATTTCTGCAGACAAAGCGTTATTACACCTTCCTGCCACTGCAAACACTTGAACAGGCGGTGGAAACATTTCGCAAGCACATCAAAGGCTATATTGTCTGGGATAAAGAGGTCCGCACTTCGCTGATCGTTGCTTTTACCCTGGCCGGTCTGGAAGATGCGGTGGTGGTTTCTGGCGAACAAATCCCGCTCATGGAAAAGAATGGCATTCCGTGCATCGAGGATTATCGCGGCAAATTCAGCGGCCAGAGCGATTTTCAAATCTATTCCTGGGCCAAGGCGCAATATTGGTCCCGCAGTTCCAAAGAGAGCATTGTCTGGTTGGGCGGCGAACACGGTCGCATTATGAAACCCGGCGTGGTCGATTGGGGCATGTACAATCGAGCCTTTTTTCAGGATCTCTCGTGTCACCCGGCCGATTCCGCCGAGTATAACCTGGCCAAAGAATTGTTGTCAGAGATGAAGCCCATGTCCAGGGTCTATGGCTGGCATTCCTATAAAAAAGACTCAGAAGGCGAATACACCACCCTCGCGTCGAGTTTCGGCTATCCGGTTGATGGTCTGCATTCCTTGCCCAACATGTCTTTCATGAAACATGTGCCGGTCACACCCGGCTTTACCTTCAAGAACAACCACAACATCGAACCCGGCAAGACCTACAAGCCTGAGAAAAAAGTTTATATCGCCTGCATCCAGACCGACTGTCTGGGATTGGGCGCCTGGACCCAGCCCGGCCGCGGTACGATTCCCTATGCCTGGGAAGTGACCATGAACTGGAGCTGGATGGCGCCGGCAATGCTCGAATTTTTCTATAGCCAGGCCACCCCGAACGACTATTTTATCGGCTCGCTTGGCGGCCCGGGCTATATGTATCCACGCGCCATTCCAAAAGATAAACTGCCGGCTTTGGTCGATAAAGCTTATTCCCTGATGCAAGATCTCGATTTGAACTATTTCGAAATCATGGACCACGCCCGCCTGGGACAAAAAGAGTCCAACAACAACCTGCCGTTGGATATCATCCAGACTTTTTTCGAACGCATGCCGGGCGCCATCGGCTTTGGCAATGGCTACAACGCCTCCCATACCTTCTATAGCGACGGCAAACGCAGCCTGATTTCGTTCGACTATTATCTGGCGCAGGATCGTTCGGAAGCCGACGCAGTCGCCGACTTGAATGAGCTGATCTTCCTCAACAAGGACCGGCCCTACTTCTTGCTCATGCACGTGCGGCAATGGAGCAATATCGAACGCGTCAAGAGCATCCTCGACAAACTGGGACCTGAAGTCGAGGTGGTTCCCCTTGATCTGTTCACTATGATGGCCAACGCCAAACCGACATTCAAAAACTGGTATCTGCCCAGCGCAAGTGCCGAATAAACCAACCCGGCAATAAAACGCGGAAGACGCAGAGATAACCGACTTGGTTCGTTTCGTTCTCTTGCGCCTTCCGCGTTCTTCACAAACAAATGGTTCTCGTTCGAACACCGGGCTGCATGACAGCTTGAGCCTTCACTGCGACAGGCTTTGCAGCCTTTTCAGCAAACTTTCGGCGCGTTCGATGATTTTGCGGTTTTCTTCTTGCAGTTGACAGATAAACGAATTCTCCGCCAAACTGCCGCGTACAGCGGTGAAATCTCCATCCGCAATTTCACCGTCGCCATCGATGCCGTAACCGATGCGGCTGTCAACATCGAACTCTTTCTCCGCATCATGAAGGATCAGGTTGTTGAGCTTGATCCCCTGATCGCGCCATTCCTGTACCAATTTCTCGAGGTGCTGGATTTCTATTTGGTCCCATGTTCTTTCCAACCGTTTTTCGATGAGACCGACCAGCCATGCCCAACAGTCGATCGAACAGCCGTTGTACCAAGCATCGAATCGGCTATCCAGCTGCTCGAGGTCAGGGATCGCCCCGGATCGGATTTCGCAGAGCAATTCTTCCATCTTTACCTTTGGTACCAGCAGTCCGCATACATCGATCCATTCTCCCTTGCCGATCGCCGACTCTGTGGCCAACTCGCGCTTGAGTGCAAACCAGGACAAAGTGTGCGAAGCTTCCAGTTTGTCGACCAACATCTGGCCAATGCTGACTTGCACTGCGATCTCGTAAAATTTTCGGCAGGTCTTGAGAAGCAAACGCTTGATGTACAACCCCTTGTGCTTCACCACCTCCTGCTCGCTAGGGGTGGTCTCGGCCAGTTTGTCGAGAAGATCCATCCCGCGCAGCACCCGGCCCAGGACAAACGGATTGAAAAGATCGAAATGGATGCGATCGCGTTTATCCAGGTCACGACGGCGATCCCGAGACGGCCACTTGGCGCTATCGCGCTTGGTACCTACGGTAAAGAGATTCATCGCTGGCGTGATGAAACTTTTGCCGTCCTGCACATCGATATAAGAGAAGGGCAAGTCAGAACTGTCGAAATTGGCTGTGTGTTTGCCCATCACGACTGTAAAGGCACCGATGCGGCATGGCCAGAGCAGATAGGAGCCTGATCCGCTCTTGCTTCCTCGTTCGAAAAGACCCTGGTGCAAAGGGCCGAGTTTATACATGTGGTTGCTCTGATTGCTGTTGCTGCCGGCGTTGAAAAATGAAAAATGCGCTGCAATGAGCAAAGTCGATTTGTGATGAGTGACGGTATAAGGCCCAGCCAGGACACTGACCGCTTCGCCGTGAAAACCTTCGCAATTGGCAAAAAATGCCGAGTGCTCGGCTGAAAACTGCTTGCCCAACCGCACACCCTGTCCAAGGAAACAATGGTACAATAAAACTCCGTCTCCGATATGAGAGCCGGATTGAACGATAAAATTTCTTGCCACCACTCCTGCACCGATCCGCACCGGGTCAGCTTCGTTGCTTGCCAGGGTACCGTCGCACAATTCGGCCGCACCGCGGATCTCGGCGTAAGGGCCAACCACAAGATTTTCCAGAACAGCGCAACCCTCGATGCGGGCGTTGCATCCGATGATCCCCCGGGCTGAGCGTTTTGCGGCGCAATATTCGCGAATCATTGCCTCCAGGCGCTGAATGAACTCGGCATCATGGCGGTAATGCACCAAACAATAAGCGAGCTGCGCAGACAGGCGATCGAAGATCAACAGACTGCGGCCGCCGCCTTCGTTGACCACATCCAATGCCGTGCCGTTGCCGAAAGTGGTCTGGCCGATGACCGTCAGCTTGCCGATCTGCTGCAGGACGACTCCGTCCTCCACCCGATAGCGAACGAGCTCGCCGACAGCTGCAATGCGCACATCATCGCCGATGGAACAGTCTTGCAGCGTGCTTTCATAAATCCCGCTCGGACGAAGGATATCGGGTTCCAGTTCGACATCCGCCGAGAATCGCCCGAGTTCGACCGTTCCAAAAAAACGGCTGTTTTGCACCCGATGCGGCGAAAAATCCGCGGACACGTGTACCTGCCGCCAATCTTCAGCCCAACAACCCTGGCTTTCGAGTCTGGTGATCTCATCGTTGGAAAGATGGCGTAAGGACATAAATTACCCCTTGCCCAATACCTATCCTTATAGCTTTATTCTGATCGCCTGCTCAGTTAAGCACCGGTAAGGCGCCCAGCGCTTCACGCTCAATGTCCTTGAAATATTTAACCGTGCCGACTTTAAGTTCCAGTGTCGCTTCTTCATCACAGCAGATCATTCCGTGTTGGTGAAGCTGCAGCATCGAAATCGTCCACATGTGGTTGACCGCCTCTTCCACGCCTTTTTGCAATGCGTGAGCTTTGCTGTAACCATTGACCAGGATCAGAACCTCGTTCGCATCCATAATCGTTCCAACGCCGACTGTCAATGCCGTCTTCGGCACTTTGCTGATGTCGTTACTGAAAAAGCGCGAGTTTGCCATCCGAGTATCATGGGTCAGGGTTTTGATGCGGGTACGAGAGGAAAGCGAAGAGCCTGGTTCGTTGAAAGCGATGTGGCCATCCGGTCCGATACCGCCGAGGAACAAATCGATACCCCCTATCTCTCTGATCTTGGCCTCAAACCGCCAACACTCTTGCAGCGGATCGGCAGCCATACCGTCGAGAATATTGACATTCTCTTCTCGAATATCGATATGGTTGAACAGATTGCTCCACATAAAATGGTGGTAACTCTGCAGATGGTCTTTGCCAAGACCGATGTATTCATCCATGTTAAAAGTGACCACATTCTGAAAGGAGAGCAAACCTTGCTTATAGAGCTCAATCCATTCGGAATAGACACCAAGCGGCGAAGAACCGGTGGGCAGGCCCAATACAAACGGCTTCTCTTTGCTCGGTTTGGCCTGATTGATTTTCTGTCCGATGTAATGGGCCACCCATTTGCTCATCGACTGATAATGATCGAAAATCAGTATCCTCATCGCTGCAACTCCTTCTCCTTGATCAATTGCTGGACAGTTCAGTTCTCAATCTGTCGATTAAAACAACTAAAAAATCGATCACCTGTCTCACCCGGATCCGGTTCTGCGCACCGGATCTCATATAAAATCAATCTGATAGCAATGCGCAGAGGGTGACAAGTGCCCATTTTACAAACGCATGAAGAATTAGAGATTCAATGTTTTTTGATTTGGTTAACACCGAATCTGGGTCTCAGCGATCCACAAGACGGCATTTTTCGATTCATTCCATAAACACCATTACTACAGCAATATTTTGGCATCGGCAACCCAACACCCTCGATGATGGACAATCAACGGATTGATATCGAGCTCACGCACCAGTTCTTGCTCGACACTTAGCTGCGCCAGACGCTGAATACACTCTTCGATTGCGTTTACATCCATCGGCCGTTGGCACCGGCTGCCTGCCAGAATCAGATAGGTGCGAATTTCGCGAATCATTTCGCCGGCATCTGATCGATAGAGCGGGGCCACCCTGAAACTGACATCTTTGAATATCTCGACATAGATCCCGCCCAGACCAAAGAGCACGACCGGTCCGAAAGTGCGGTCCCGCTTCACCCCCAGGATCACCTCCTGACCCGGTTTCACCATTCGGGTCACCCAAATGCCTTGCACCTCTGCTTGCGGCGCATTTTTCTTCACCATCCGCATGATCTGCCGATAGGCATGCAACACTGCCTCGCGATCTTCCAGCCCGAGGCGCACACCGCCAATGTCGAATTTGTGCAAAATGGCATCTGACATCACTTTAAGCACCGCGGGGTAACCCAGGCGATCACTATGTGCCGCAGCCTCCTCTGCCGACCTTGCCAACCCACCCTTGAGCACGGGCAATCCATAGAGCCGTAGAATCTGCGAAGCCTCGTGTTCGAGCAGCACTGAACGACCGGCCTCAACCGCAACAGATAAAATTCGGTGCACTTTGGAATCAGCGACTTTAAACCGAGCCGCCAGCGGTTCGTGTTTTCCCCGATGTTCCTGAAAGCGATGCGCAACCGCGAAAGCCCGACACATCGATTCAGGCAAGATGTAATGTGGGATGCGATTCCGCTGGAGGATATCGATTCCCGTTGCCACATCCGCTTCACCCATGAATGAAGCATAAATCGGCTTGTCGTACTGGCTGGAAACATTGCACACTTCGCGGGCAATGGTCTCGATATCGGTCATCGACTGCGGCGTCAGGATGACCAGGGCTCCATCGACATCCTCATCTTTGAGCACACTGGAAAGCGCCAGATTGTAGCGATCCGCGCGTGCATCGCCGATCACATCCACCGGGTTCTTGATATTGGCGGTCTTGGGCAGACTCTTGCGGAACAGCGCCGTGGTCGCATCGGAAAACTTGGCCAATCTAAGCCCCTGTTGAATGGCCGCATCGGTAGTCAGCACTCCCGGGCCGCCGGCATTGGTGACGATGGCGATGCGATTGTTGCGCGGCAAGGGTTGATAGGTCAAGGCAATGGCATTGTTGAACATCTCTTCGATATCCGCGCAGCGGATGATGCCTGCTTGCTTGAAAGCAGCGTCACAAATCTCATCTCTGCCGGCCAACGAGCCGGTGTGTGAGGCAGCCGCCGAAGCGCCTTCTGCCGTACGTCCGGATTTGAGTGCCAATATCGGTTTGCCGCTTTCCTCGATTATCTGTCGAGCGATGCGTATGAGCGCCGGGCCATCGGTAATTTCCTCCAAATAGATCAGGATCACACTGGTATGCGGATCATCCTTGAGATAATAGAGCAAATCGATTTCGTTTATGTCCGCCTTGTTGCCAAAGCTGATGAATTTCGAAAATCCAATATGTTTGGCCTGGGCATAGTCGAGCACAGCGGTACACAGCGCCCCGCTTTGTGAAAGAAAGCCGATTGCTCCGGCCTCCGGCATTTGGCGGGCAAATGAGGCATTCAGGTTGCATCCAGGATCGGTGTTGATCACCCCCAGACAATTGGGACCGATGAACGAAATTCCATACCGTTCAGCAATCTCGACCAACTGCCGTTCTCTCGCCAGACCGCTCTCCCCCACCTCCTTGAATCCCGCCGAAATGATGATGGCCGCTCGAATGCCTTTTTCACCGCACTGTTCCAACGCCATATGGCAAACACTGCTGGGGAAGACCAAAATTGCCAGATCCACTGGATCCTCGATATCGACAACATACTTGTAGGTCTTGATCGAATAGATGAAATTCTCGCGCGGGCTGACAGGATAAACCACTCCCTGAAAATTGGCTTTGAGAATATTGACCAAAATGTCATGCGGAACAGTACCCTTGACCTTGTTGGTGCCTATGACGGCAAGAGATTGAGGATAAAATATTTTGACCATGTTTTGTTGATGTCGATGCGGATGATCAACCATAGTAGCCTCATTGCTTTTTCCGCAAATATCCCGAGATGAATTCAACAGCTTCATTCACGGTCTGGACTTCCAGTGCTTTGTCTTCATCCATCTCGATGCCAAACTCCTCTTCAAAAGCAGCCACCAACTCGAGGCTTTGCATCGAATCGGCCCCGAGATCGAAAATAAAATTGGCCTCATCGGCAATAAGTGCAGAATCGGCTTTGAGCACGTGGGCTATCACCGACTTGACCCGGGTACGCACATCGTCCATTGTCATGATCACCTCCTGGGGAATGAATCGTTGGATGGCGGCAACAGAACTTGAGCGCCTTGCCAGGGAAATACTATAAATATCATTGATTTTGCTTTTGCCAGGTAAGAAAGATCTTTTCGGGAACACCACTTAACATTGAGAGCAAATGGAGAAATGAACTTTGTCTTGTTTGACCTACCGAACAAACATCAAAACCTTGCTGTCAGCATCTTGATCGCCATTCGAGGGCCATGGGGTGCAGAAGTAAAAACCGCTGATCCGGATGAATTGTCTGGGGATTGGTTTCTCGAAGCCGCCCGCTTAAAAGAAAAATAGATAGACTGAGGGAAAATGTCAATATAAAAGAAGTGAATCGCAGCCTGTTCGACAGGCAAAACCGGGCAAGTTGGTGCAGCAGAACCACTCCTTTCATTTTCTGCAACACCTCGGGTGCCGGTAGAGAAAGGAGATAGACTCCGCTCTGCAACCGATCTCCCTCTGCGGGATTTTGCAGCCTTCTCAGAGACAACAGTCGATGCGAGCCGCCTATGTTTGCAAGAGTTCCAGCATCCTCTGTCGCACGCTGTCCTTGATCTCATCCGCAGCCAGTCCTGAAAAAGATGGAAAAGGGAGCGGTTCCCCGATGCGCAGAATCAGCCGGCCCGGCTTGATCAACAGGCTGCCCTTGCGGTTGATCGCAAACGCACCGATCATGACCATGGGGATAATATCCGCCCCGGCTTCACTGGCCAAAACAAATGGCCCCCGCTTGAAAGGTTTCATCTGGCCGTCCAGGGTCCGCCCGCCTTCAGGCATGATCAGAATCGAAGTGCCGTTGTCCAGGGTTTTCCGCGCCTGTTCAAGAGAGCGCTTCGCCTGCATGGGCCTCGTGCGGCTGATCGGGATCATTCCCAGTCGGTGGATAATCCAGCCATACAACGGCCAGTTAAAATGGTCATCCAATTCCACGCCTATGAAAGGGATGGGCACATGGCCGTAGAGGACAAAACCGTCAAACAGGTTGATGTGATTGGAAACCAGCACCGCGCTGTGCACCTGCGAAAGGTGTTCCTCGCCTTCGACACGGACGCGAATGCCGGCAAGCCGCACAACCAGCTTGCAGACCCACGTGGCAAGCGATCGGGTTTTTTGCGAATCGCCGCACAAACTGAGCAGAATGACTGACAAACCGAGGGGAACAAAAAATACCAGAGCCGCTGCCCACAGAAATGCCGAGCGGAAGACTGCCCAAAAAACTGTTAATCGAGAGCTCATCGGTCAAAAATCCGGATTTTGCCGGGCAACACCGAGATGGTAATGGGAGTTGATCCGATCGATTCGCCGTCGGGTGTCAGGCCTTTGGGGATCGCTGGCCGAAAAACCGCCCGGCTTGCGCGGAACGTTTCAACTTCCGGCATTTGGACATGGGTGCCCTTGTAAATTTTGGGCAATGCCGAGAGCAGCCGCGGACGGGAGACCTTGTTCAACAAAACCACATCCAGCATGCCATCATCGATTTTCGCTTCCGGTGCCATGATCATGTCGCCGCCAGTCTTGGTCGAATTGCAGATTTCGACAAACAGATTGTCGCGAGAAAAGGACTGGCCGTCGATCTCGAATTCAAGATCATAAGAAGAAAGGCGGCTGATGCAGATAAAAACTCCTATGACATAGCTCAACGCCCCCCAACGCTTGTAGAACGATGCCTGGTAGGCTACATCCGCAACAAACCCGAATCCGGCGATGTTGATAAAACAAAACGATTGATCAGCGCATTGACAAAAACCGAGATCAACACCCCGGCTCTTGCCTTCCAGAACGCTTTGTATGGTGTCAGATAAACTCTTGCTTTTCAGATCACGAGAAAATGAGTTGCCGGTCCCAACCGGAATCACTGCAAGCGGGACAGGCAAGTTCTCGTTGCCGGCCAGCATGCCGTTGACAACCTCAAACAAGGTTCCATCTCCTCCCACCGCCACCACCCCGTCCCATGTCTCATTCACCTGTTGTCGCCCGATCTCGACCAGATGACCGGCCCATTCAGAAACCATTGATTTGACCTTAACACCTTGTTCCTCAAATGCCTTGACCGCTTCTTGAGCGACCTGCAAACCCCGCTTGTGGCCGGAAACCGGATTCACCAACATCAGCACCTGCATCAATGTTCTCCACGATTGTTCGACTGTTAATCCTTGTACATACCAGTTATTAACAACCTGTCACCCAATCGACCGGCTTGTCGATCAGTCCTGGTTGTTTTCGGCCAGGAGGTCTCTTGTTTTGCTTGTCACTCAAAGAAAATCTCGCGTTTTTCATTTCGCCAGGATCATTTTTCGCAGCTGAACAAAGGAGCCGCTTTGCAAACGATAAAAATAGATACCGCTGGACACCCGCATCCCCCGTTCATCTGTGCCGTCCCATGGCAAGACATGGTGCCCGGCAGCACAAACGCTGTGGAACAAAGTTTTGATGCTTTTACCACGCACGTCGAAAATTTCTATCTTTGTTTCACCCTGTTTGGGCAAAGCAAAAGCAATATGGGTCAACGGATTGAAAGGATTGGGATAATTTTGCTGCAAAGCATAGTCGGTCGGTGCAGAAGCGATTTCCGGTTCTGTTCCATTCGACATCAGGATCATAAAAATAAAATCGCTGGTATCAAAAACACCACTGGCGATATCGGTGACCCGCGCCAGACACTCTTCGCTGCCCGGACAGGTCACGTTCCAAATCCACTCGCCGCCTTCACCATGATTTTCAACGCCCTCAGCCAATGTTTCCCAGGTCAAGCCGTTGTTGCGAGACAATTCGATCCTGATTCGATCGTGCAGATCGGTTCCCTGCCAACTGATCATCAGATCTGAAAAACATCGATACGCTTCGCCGCCGTTGGGTGTGAGCAACCTGATTTCAGTCACAGGCTGGTTTCCGGTGCCGGTCAGTGCGATATCCAGCGGACTTTCATCGGTATCATTGCTCAACATCCGGAGCACAGCATTCTTCTCGCCGACAGCGATTGGGTGAAAAGCCAGCTCGATGGTGTGTGCCTCTCCCATAGGCAGCGCAAATGGCGCCTTGCCAGCGTTGATCGAAAAAAGCGCTGAATCAACACCGATTACCATCATTTCAGTCACCAGCAGATCGCTCGTGCCTGCATTGTGCACCACAAGGCTCTTTACCGAAACCGACCCAACCAGCACATCATCCCATTGCAGAACAAGGGAATCGACGGCAATATCCGGAACCGGCACCTCGACGCCGTTGCCGCTCAGGGAAACACTCAACAAGCGTTCATCCGGATCGTTGCTCAACAGGCGCAGAATTGCATTCTTTTCTCCCACAGCAGTCGGATTAAAGCGCACATCAACGATCTGTGCACCTCCCGGCGCCAGGGTAAATGAAACCACTCTTGAAGTGATGGTGAACTGGTCGGCGTCAGGCCCGCTGAGAGTGGTGCCGATCACCTGCAAAACCGCAGTCCCGACATTGCTGACCACAAAACTCTGTATCGAAGCCGACCCGATCATCACATTGCCGTATTCATGCAAGCCCGGTTGAACTGCGATATCAGGTTGCGGTACCGGTATCCCGTTGCCGGTCAGAATGACCTGAAACGGATTTTCGTCCGGATCGTTGCTCAACAGGCGCAAAACAGCGCTGTATGGCCGTACCTCGGTTGGAATGAATCGCACTGAAAAAGTCGTTTGGCCGCCCGGCAACAACCCAAACCCAATCGAATCAATCAGGACAGAAAAAAAGGCTGAATCGGCGCCGCCTAGCTGCAAAGCTGTCACCTGCAGATCAACCTCGCCTAGATTGTAAACCACAAAATCGCTGGTTGAAACGGTTCCGACAATCACTTCGCCAAAATCGCACCATTGCGGTTCGATCGCAAGGTCAGGCTGCGGGACAGGAACGCCTGTGCCGGTCAGAGCAACTGCAAACGGATTTTCGTCAGGATCGTTGCTCAGCAAAAGCAGAGCAGCCGCATAGCTCCGCACTTCGGTTGGGTTGAATTCCACGGCAACCGCTGCCGTTTCTCCCGGCGCCAAACTAAAACCGGAATTACCAGACAAGCAAGAGAAAAAAGCCGAATCAACACCGGTGAACTGCAATGCAGTCACACTGAGATCGACACCGCCGGAATTGCGCACCACAAAGCTATGCGTTGAACTGGTCCCGACCATCACCGGGCCATAGTCGTGGGAGTTTGGCTCAACCTCGATGTCAGAATTCGGCAGCGGAATACCGGTGCCTCCAAGAACGATCGCGAGCGGATTTTCATCCGGATCGTTGTTCAAGAAACGCAAACAAGCGCTGTAGGATCTCGATTCGGTTGGGCTGAATCGCACCCGCACCTTGTGACTGTCTGCCGGCGCCAGATTAAAACTCAGTGTATCGGAGAGGATGGCAAAAAAAACCGAATCGGTTCCGACGAGCTGCACCAGGGAAACGCGCAATTCAGCCGTCCCAAGATTGACGACTTTAAAATAATGGATGGAATCCGTTCCGATGATGACATCGCCAAAATCAAAAACAAGCGAATCAACGGCAATATCAGGTCGCGGAGGCAACACCCCCCGGCCGACCAGATCAACGCTATAGGGATTCTCATCCGGATCGTTGCTGTTAAGCCGCAGTTCCGCGGTTTTGATTCCCGGTGAAGAGGGTCGAAAAATCATCTCGATGATATGAAACGCCCCGGCCGCAACAGTGAAAGGCGCTCCGCCACTCTCGATACTGAACAAACTCGCATCGGCTCCGATGATGCTGATCGAGGTTACCATGAGAAGATCATCGCCGCGATTGTACACCACAATCTCAACAGTTCGACTCTTTTTGTTGACGGTGGCATCGCCAAAATCATAGAGGCTTATATCGGTATCGATATCAGGCACACCCGCGCCGCCAGTTACCACTGGATCATCACCGCTGGGATTTTTCTCTTCCGCTGAGATCTGCGGTTCTGTCGAAGTGTCGATGGGAAAACCTTGCCTGGGATGACCTGATCGATGGGTTTGTTCGGCATCCGACTCAATAACGACCTGGGAGGCTTCAGATCCGCTGCCGGCGGCAGCAAAAACGGCATTTGGTTGTGCGCAGGCGGAGCATGGAGCCAGCAGAGCCCAACTCATGGCGAAAAGCAGGCAAGGAAAACAACGCCTCAAAAGAGTGGCAGAACCAGACATTTCGCCTCCTGGCGGCAAATTGAACAGCTACCGAGTAATGATCGCGGGATTGGCAATAAAAAACAGAACGATGACTTTCACCCACAAAGCGCAAAACCAACCATCAATAAGCAATGGTCCCCTTCCATTGTGCAGGGGTGATAAAAATGAACAGAGCATAGATTTCCAAACGTCCCAGGAGCATGACTGCCGTGAGAATCCATTTGCCCAGCACCGGAATATGGGCAAAATTTCCGACAGAACCAACAGACGATAGACCCGGGCCAACGTTGCCCATCGCGGCAACGACGCCGGAAAAAGCGCTGAGCAAATCGACGCCCAGCGCCGCCAGCAACAAAGAAGTAAAAAAGACAATGATGAGATAAACCATCACATAGAGCACATTTTTCAGCGCGGTTTCTTCCTTGACCGGTTTGCCATCGACGCGAATCGGGATGATTGCATTGGGGTGCATGACCAGCCGGATCTGGTTGATGAACGCCTTTAAAACCACCACGATGCGGTCCACTTTGATGCCGCCGGATGTCGAACCGGAACAGGCGCACTGCAGGGCAAAAAAGATTAAAATCAGCTGGGAAAAGGCTGGCCAGACAGAAGTATCGGTTGTTGCAAAACCGGTCGACGTACCAACCGACAAAATATTGAAAGAAGCCAGCCGCAATGCATCAACAAAGGTTTTATCTTGGGATAGAGCGAGATTGAAGGTCACCAGCAGAACCCCCAGCAGCAGAGAAAAAACATAATAACGGACCACGGTCGCACCGAACAAATTTTTGACTTTGCCGCTGATCGCAGCGAACAAAAGCACAAAATTGATGCCCGATAACAGCATAAAAACCATGACGACCATCTCAATAGGTGCAGAATGGTAATGGGCAATGCTGGCATTGCGGGTGGAGAACCCCCCGGTGGCAATGGTGGCAAACGAGTGGGTGACGGCATCGAAAAGCGACATGCCGCAAAACAGCAATGCCAATGTTTCGAGGGCGGTTAAACCGAGATAAACGCCCGCTAGAATCTGGATGGCGCGGCGGGCGCGCACATGGAAATTTTGCTGCACAACTGCAGACACCTCTGTCTTGAACAGCACAATCTCGGCGATGCCGATGAACGGCAGAATCGAGAGCACAAAGATTATGATACCGATACCGCCGATCCAATGCGTCGAGGCGCGCCAGAACAGCAAACTGCGCGGCAGCACTTCAATATCGATCAAAATCGTCGATCCGGTGGTGGTATATCCGGATACACTTTCGAACCAGGCATTGGTAAAATCAAATGGTCCGCCCCAAAGAATATAGGGCATCACCCCGAACAGACAGGCAGCCAACCAGCTGAGCACGACGATCGATAAACCTTCCTTGTTGGTGATGTGGTCTGTCGACGGTACAAAAATCAGCGAAAACACGCCGATCAGAGCGGAGACCAGCCCGCTGTAAAACAGCGGCAAAAATGCACCATCATGAAAAATTAGCGAGAGGCCGGCCGACAGAAACATAAAAAAGGCATTGAGCAGCAAAGCCAGGGAAACATAGCGCAAAACAACATGGATTCTCATCGGTTCTTTTCCCGACTTTTGCTGATTTGGCACAATTGCGCAATCGATTCCGAAAGCTCGGCGATCTCGTCTTTTGTCTCGATAGAGACATCATAGGGAGCTCTATTTTCGATAAAGCGTTTGACGCGGTCGGTGATCCGGATGATCGGGCTGACCATGTAGTAATTGACATAGTAATTGAATATCAGGGTGAACAGCAACGCAGCCAGAATTGCCACCAAACCCGGCATGACAGCGCGATTGGAACGTTGTTTGAGATCCGAAGCAGTATGATACATGGCGCCCGCATTTAAGCTGCTGAGTTCATTCACCTTAGTTTTTACATCCAAAAACTCCTGATGGACCTCCTGCCAATACCATTCGATATTTCCTTGACGGGGCGTATCGACGATGGGGCGCATCCACTTGGTTCTATATTGCTCATACCGGATTTGGATCGAATCGAGGCAGGCTTGTTCGCCGGCTACAGTGATATTGCTTTTGGCAAACGCGAGGCGATCGGTGAAAATGCTGTCGGATCTGACAAGAAGCTGCCGCCCTTCTTGCCACTTACCGAGCATCAACAGCAAAATCGCACTGTCCTGGCGCTCCAGAGCGTCGGCCATAACGTCTGCCGCCGAGATGCTGCGGAAATTCTCGTCGAGAAAGCCCTGCACGGAAAAACTGGCGGCTTTGAGTTCCCAGATAGTCCAGATGCCGGCAATGGCCATCATAATGGCCAAAATTAAAAATCCAGACAAAACCTTTATACGCAAACCCATCGTTCACCTCTAATTCTTAGGCGCCTGAACAAACAGCGTTCACCCCACTATCGCCTGATTAGTTTATTTTATCGAATATATACTAAAGTCGCAAGCATTTCTTATCGGATTTCGCGGCTGGTTAGAGCTATTTTATCCAATTTACCCTTGCTCGGAAGATCTAAAAACAATACATTGCAGCACAATCTCGCTGGTTTTTGGAAAGCGTATTTTTAATCGAGGAAATGGTTATGTTCAGAAAACCCGTCATTTGGATCATCATCGCTGTGCTGGCAGTGATGAGCACGATCGTCGCGGTGCGCTATTTCCCGCGCGCTTTTCCCATCGTCTCGCTCGATCTGCAGATGGATCGCGAGTTGGCCATGGAACAAGCGAGACAGCTGGCCGTGCGTTACGGCTGGGGACCGGAAGATTTCCGCCAGGCCGCCTCTTTTTCGGGCAACGAAAACGTGCAATATTATGTTGAGCTGGAAGCCGGCGGAGTCACAGCGCTGCGCGACATGATGCAGAAAGACGCCTACCATCCCTATACCTGGCGAGTGCGCCACTTTCAAGCGGGCGACGCTCACGAAACCCGAATCGTTTTCAAGCCTGACGGCACCCCCTACGGCTTTCGCATCAAATTGCCAGAAGAAGAACCGGGCCCAACCCTGACAGCCGACGCCGCCCGCGCTATTGCCGAATCGCTGGCTGTGGCGGACTGGAAAATCGATTTCTCCCTCTATGAACCGGTGGAAACCGCACTCGACGTCCGCATCGGCGGCCGCACCGACCATACTTTCGTCTATGAACGATCGGATATGAAAATCGGCGAGGGGCTATACCGTCTGCGCCTCATGGTAGCCGGCGACCGCTTTGCCGAACTGAACCATTTCGTCAAAGTCCCGGAAGGCTTTGACCGCCGCTACCAGGAAATGCGCTCGCGCAACGAGATGCTCTCCATGTTCAGCGTCGGCGCCTTTGCCCTGCTCTACGGCGTCGTCGGCATCCTCATCGGCCTCTTTGTCCTTCTCAAACAGCGCTATGTGTTGTGGCGCAAAGCCTTGCTGTGGGGTTTGTTTATCGCTTTGCTCAGAATGCTGGTTCTAATAAACAGTTGGCCTCTGGAATGGATGGATTACGACACCGCGCTGTCGCAGGGTAATTTCCTGTTGCAACGCATCCTTATGCTGCTCGGAACCTTTATCGGCGAAGCACTGCTCCTGGCCTTGACGTTCATGGCCGCCGAAAGCCTGTCGCGCAAAGCCTTTCCCCACCATGCACAATTGTGGAAAGTTTGGAGCAAAGAGCCGGCCGCGTCGCCGCATGTCTGGGGTCTGACCTTTGGAGGCTACCTCTGGGTACCCCTTACCTTTCTCTTCAGCACGCTTTTTTATTATTTCACCAACCGCCTGTGGGGCTGGTGGACTCCTTCGGATATGCTCTTTCAGCCCGACATGCTGGCGCACCATTTCCCGTGGCTGTCATCCATTGCCATCTCTTTACAGGCAGGTTTTTGGGAAGAATCATACTTCCGCGCGATTCCTATCGCCGGCGCGGTGCTCCTTGGCAGGCGTTATGGCAAAACAGGCATCTGGCTGGTCGGCGCCATGATCCTTCAGGCCCTGATCTTCGGCTCCGCCCACGCCAATTACCCACAACAACCCGCCTATGCCCGCATCGCCGAATTGTTCGTGCCCTTTGTCTTTTACGGCATCATCTACTATTTTTTCGGTTTGCTGCCGGTGATCATCTCTCACTTTATCTATGATGTGATCTGGTTCGCCTTGCCCCTGTTTGTCTCTTCGGCAAGCTCCATCTGGATAGACCGCGCTCTGGTCATCCTCCTCGCTCTCGTACCGGTATGGGTCATTCTAGTTGCCCGCTTGCGCGCCGGCAAGTGGCTGCCGATTGCAGATCATCTGAACCGCACGTGGACACCGCCGCCACAGAAAATCGACGACAAACCGATAACAGGAGCGAACGAAATGCCGATTTCCGCCTGGACCCGTCGCATGCTGACTGTGGCCGGTCTCGTCGGTCTGCTCGTCTGGGCGCTGTTCACACCTTTTGTCAACCACACCATTCCCCTGCAACTGGACAAGACCCGGGCCATCGACTATGCCCAGCAGGAACTGGCAGCCCGGGGAATCGAGCTGCCGGATCATTACAAGACTCTGCCTTTTGTGCTGCAGCCAATGGATGTCGATGACCGTTTTGTGTGGCAGACCGGCGGCAGCGAGGTGACTGATTCGCTGATGGGATCCTATCTCGCGCCGCCGTTGTGGAAAGTTCGCTATGCAACCTTTAGCGGTGATATTGAGGAACGGGCAGAGGAATACATCGTTTCAGTGGGCAACGACGGCAAGATCTATCGATTCATCCACCAACTGCCCGAATCGCGGGCCGGCGCCCGCCTCGATGAGGCGCAAGCCAGACAGCTCGCTCATCAACACCTTCAGGAACGCTTTGGCAAGAATGCAGCCGAATTGCTGGAAACTACAGCTGAACCGAAAAAACTGCCCAATCGCACTGACTGGTCTTTTGTCTATGCCGACACCGCCGGCTATCCGATGGCCGCAGGACAGGCGCGCATGACAGTGCACATCAGCGGCGACGAGGTCACCGATGCCTATGCCCTGGTCCATGTGCCGGAGGAGTGGCGGCGTTTGGAACGCAACCGCAACAATGCCATCGAAATCCTGCAAACCACCAGCCAGTCGCTGTTAATCCTGAGCTTGATCGCCGGCGTGGTCCTTGCAATCATCTTTTGGAGCCGCAAGCAGTTCGACACCCGTTTGTTTTTAATCGTCGCCAGCGCCCTGGTGCTGCTGCGCATCGCTTTGTCGATCAACAGCTGGCCGGCGGTTTGCGCCAATTTTGTCACCGCGCAATCCTTTGAAACCCAGAAAGCGATCGTCCTGGTCGGCATCGCGATCGGCACGGTCTTCATCGCGGCTGCATTCGGTTTGGTGATCGGATTTTTGCGCGCCTGGCTGCCGCAACAGAAACGACAACCGCAGGGTTGGCTCCTGGCAGTGTTGGCGGGAATGGCGGTCAGCGGCCTGGTCGCACTGCTGTTGCGCCTCAGTCCGTCGCTGACGCCGAAATGGCCGGACTATACCGCTCTGGACCGCCTGGTTCCCTTGTTCGGCGTGACTTTCAGCCCGCTGATCTCCTATTTGCTGAATTCAGCGTTTCTGTTGTTGCTTTTCCGGCTGGTGAGCACCATCAGCGATTTCGGCCGACGGCGCAAAGGTCTGCTCGCCTTTTTAATGCTGCTCGCCGGTTTTATCTTTGCCGGACAGTTCTCGTTCGATTCCGTGCTCTCCTTTGTCGTGGCTGGAGTGGTGCTGGGCACAACCTTGCTGCTGCTCTATCTCGGACTGTTCAACCGCCAGCTGTATCTTGTCTGGATTTTTGTCGCTGTGTTGATCATGATCGAACAGCTGGCCAATGCGCTCGTGTATTCGCAACCGTTCTATTGGCTGGGCATGGGATTGTCGATGGCGATGATCGCCCTCGTCGCCTGGTCGATGACCAGAGCGTTTATGCGCACCTTAACGGACAAGTGATCAGAGGATGACAACCCCGGTGCGGCGAACGCGCACAACTGCTGATTTCGCTCAACTCCGGTAAAACTCGGACAGGCAGAAAAACGGGGCCGAGGTTACAAGTGCATCCGGATCGATTCTAGAGCAGGTTCGACAAGTTACATTTCCATCGTTTATGCGCAATCGCCACATCTGGGTCCGATGGATGGCATAGACCGAGCAGGCGACAGGGCAAGAGTCTCGCCCTGCTGAAGTTTTCGCAGCAAAAAATCGGTTTCCAAGCGAGCGCTTGATGAAAATGGCGGGAATTTGACTTTGCAGCAGATTGAAACCGCTGAAACCTACTTCATGATTCTCTGAATATCGGCAAATCTCGCCAATATCGGCAACTTTTGCGTGCATGCCTCTTCACAGGCACCGCACTCGATGCAACGATCGAGATCGCTGTTCTCTCTGTTGATACCCCAGTGGAATCGCAACCGGGTAAGCATCTCTTTTTCCGATCCGCTCAGCATCAAGTGGTTGTACGCCTCCATGTATTTCACAACCGGAATGTCCACCGGACAGACATCGCAGTAGCGGCATCCTGTGCACAACTCGTTAAAGGCATCGCTCATATGACTGCGGATCTGCTGCAATTCGGCCTCGGTCAGCGGTGTATGGTTATCCATCGCCTGCAGAGCTTCGGCCAGCTGTGCAGGGCTGGAAAATCCCACCAACGCCGCCGTGATGCGCGGATCGCTCCAGATAAACCGCAACGCGCCGGCGACCGTGCTTTCCTCGGGCCGAGTGCGCACAAATGCGAACCGTTCCGGATGGGTGGGGATGAGCCCACCGCCCAGCGGATTCATCACCATCACCCCGCATCCCTGCCGCGCCGCCGCCTCGATTCCGGCTTCGCGATAGGCAAAATTCATCGCTGAATAGCCAAGCAAGACTCCCGCAAACGGATAGTCGGCGAGCAGATCGCCGATTTCCGGCCCGGTCATATGTGTGGATATGCAAACGTGGCGGATCAGCCCCTCCTCTTGCAGACGGCCGAATTCCTCCAACGCGCCCGCCGCTTTGCGACGTTCATAGGCATCGCGCTTGATGATGCACCACATGTGATAAAAATCGATTGCGTCGATGTTCATGCGCTGCAAAGAGAGCTCCAGGTCGCGACGGATGTCATCAGGCTTGCTGCGGCTGGTTTTGGTCGACACATAAAACGGCCGTTCGCTGCGGATTCGCTTCATCTCTTTAAAAGCCACACCGAACAGATCCTCCGATTTGCCATATCCCGGTGCCGTATCGAAATAATTGATACCCGCATCATAAGCCGACTTGACCAGCTGCGCACAAGAGTCAACATCATCCTGATCGATAAAACGCATGCCGCCAAAAGCAAGGGCGGAAACCTCGATGCCGGTACGACCATAAGGTTTATAGATCATCTCCAGTCCTTTCCGTTCAGCCATTCTATTCCAGATTCGATGTAAACCGGGTAACCACACGCGCAACGCGGCAAGTTTGATCTTCTTGCCACGTTCTTTTATTTCAGCTTTGGAGGATCACTATCCATTTGATCCGTTTGCAGATCCACAGTTTTGCCCCGAGTCCGGGGGGGCCGTCAGTTTCGCGCCCCAGAAACTCTGTTACACCATTTGCTGTCTCAGGAACACGCCGTTTGTGCGGATGATCTGTCTCCTGCGATTAATATAAACGACAGCAGCCGCAAGATCAAGGGTTAAATGAATGGTGTGGACAGCCTTGCCGGCAAAATGCGACCTGTGGTCAGCGCCTTAATGGTCTTGACCGAAGATGATGCCGACGAATTGGCCTTGCTTTTAATTTCAAAACTCGCTAGGTTGTCGACCGCTGATTTGTCTGCCGCTGTCCAGTGATCTCGACAGGGAGCCGCCGTTCACCGCCAAACGCCAAAGGAAAAAGGCCATGCACCATCCCGACTATACCTTCCTCGGCAATGTGGACAACATGGAAATCGATGGCAACCGAATCGACTTGCATTGTTCGCCCGCTGCACGTCTGCGCATCGTTTTCCTCGACCACCACATTTTCCGCGTCACTCTGAGCCGCGGTGACTCGCTGCCGCCCACCCTCGACCACGCTCTGGTCGAGCGCCAATGGCCAAAGATCGATCTGCAAGTGCAACAATCCGGGCAGAGCCTCGAGGTCACAACCGCAGAACTCCATCTTCGCATCAACCTCGCGCCGTGCCGGATAACTGTCTCGGACCTGCAAGGCCGGATCATCAATCAGGACGACCCGGCTTTTGGCATGGGGTGGGACGGCGATGAAATCTGTGTCTGGAAGACAGCCAGCAAAGATGAAAAGTACTACGGCCTGGGCGAAAAAACCGGCGCCCTCAACAAAATCGGCCGCACCTGGGTGATGTGGAACAATGATGTGCCCTGCTTCCCCCCGCTCGCCGATCCTCTCTATCAATCCATCCCATTTTACCTGGGCATACGCGATCGGCAGGCTTACGGAATATTCCTCAACAACAGTTCTCGCAGCCGCTTCGACTTTTGCACGCCGGGCCTGGGTGCAGCGTCTTTTAGGGTGGAAAAGGGACCGCTCGACTATTTTTTCATCACTGGTCCGCATCCCGAGCGTGTGGTCAGCGCTTATACCGAATTGACCGGACGGCCGCCAATGTGGCCGCGCTGGGCGCTGGGTTATCAACAAAGCCGATGGTCATATTATCCGGCCGACCGGATCGAGGCATTGGCCCGCGAGTTCCGCGCGCGCGAAATGCCGTGCGATGCCATTCATCTCGATATCCATTATATGGACGACTACCGGGTATTCACCTGGCATCCACACCGCTTTCCCGAACCGGAAAAAATGATTGCGGCGCTGCAAAAACGCGGAATTCGCCTCGTGGTCATCGTCGAACCTGCAGTCAAGGCGGATCCCGACTTTTCGATTTGCCGGGAAGGAATGCAGGGTGGCCACTTTATCAAATATCCCGACAACCGCGTCTACACCGGCCGGGTGTGGCCGGGTGATGCCTATTTTGTCGATTTCAGCCGCCCCCGCACCCGTTCCTGGTGGGCGGAAAAGATCCGCACCTTGATCCGCGCTGGCGTGGCCGGGTTGTGGAACGATATGAACGAACCGGCCACCTTTGACCAGTCCTTGCCTGATACCACGATCTTTGACGATGAAGGACAAATCAGCGGCCACAAAAAAATGCACAACCTCTACGGTTCGCTCATGGCTCGGTCTGCCTATGAAGGAGCGCTGCTGGAAAAACCAAACCTGCGCCCCTTTGTTATCACCCGCGCCGGTTTTGCCGGCGAACAGCGTTTTACCACCGTGTGGACCGGTGACAACTGTTCAACCGAAGAACACCTGGAACTCGGCATCCGCATGCTGCAAGGACTGGGAATTTCGGGTATGGCGTTTTGTGGCATGGATGTCGGTGGCTTTTGTCAGCATCCATCGCCGGAACTCTTTGCCCGTTGGATGCAGGTCGGCGCGATTTCCCCATTCTTCCGTACCCACTCGATCATCAATTCGCCGGCACGCGAACCCTGGTCCTTCGGCGACGAAATCGAGGAAATCAATCGCAAGACTCTGCAGCTGCGCTACCAGCTTTTGCCTTACCTCTACAGCGTCATGTGGCAAGCCCATCGCAGCGGCGCACCGTTTATCCGCCCCCTCTTCTGGCACGACCCGAACGATGAGTCCAGCTACGCCGAGGCGGTTCAGCACCAGTTCATGCTCGGCAGCGAATTGCTGGCAGCACCAGTCACCCGCGTCGGCCGACGCTCCCAACGCGTTTGGTTCCCGGCCGGCAACTGGCTGGACCTTGCCGATTATTCCGTCCATGCAGGCCCGCAGAACATACTTATCGATGCACCGCTGGATAAATTGCCGCTTTTTCTCAAGGCAGGCGGACTGCTGCCGCTGTGGCCGGAACCCGTGGCCTATACAGATGAAAAGCCGATGCGACACGTCGAGTGGCTGATCAACTGCACGGCCGATGGAGAATTCGACCTTTATGAAGACGATGGCGCCACGCTGGACTATACCCGCGGTGTTTATCGCCTGAGCCGCTGGTCTCTCTCTGCCCTACAAGAGATGCACCTCCGGCGAAGCCTGATCCACGATGGCTGGTCGAGCACCGTCAGAACATGGACTCTGCGCTTCTGCGGCCTTGCACAGCCGCCGCAAAAAGTGCGCATCGATGGAAAAGCTTGCGCTCTTGAATCGATTAAAAACGCCCATTGGAATCAACCTGCATCTGTTCTTACCCTCCAGCTCCTGAAAAAAGATTTTGCCGAAATCGATCTGATCTTTTAGCGCTGACAGCGCGGCCTGGCACCGCAAAGCCGCGCTGTCGACCTGTCCTTCCTCGTTATCACCGCCTCTGCCACTCATAACCAACTGCTCAAGTGTTGAACTGCAACAATCCGGTTCTCCCGCGACATCTCCAGGCCTTGCATAAAAGGCCGTGGTCGGACCTCTTTCCCGTCACCCCAGACAAGTGTTGCCCATGCCAGAAACCATCCCACAGAATTTCCTTTCAAAACCCTATCGTTCTCCTGGTACAGTCTTTGTACTAACAATAATGAGCAAGGATAACTCGAAAACGGCCCAAGATTAGATATCATTAAAAACAATTACTTAACCAATCCATTTCCTTTGGGGCAATTCAGAATCAAGAAAAAGTGTGGCAGACAGGTCCCAATCCTGCAAGGAACTATGGCAACAAGTCAACAGACAGGCAAAGCAACAACAGCCAGCAACCGCTGGGGAGGTGATCACAAACAACACCAAGCAGGTCAATCGACAACCGCAGCGATTTGACAATTCATTAAAAGTCACATTATTTTAGAGAGGTTAAAGATGGAGAAAAAACGCAGAACAAGAATCGCCCTGCACATTTGTCTATTTCTGGCGGTATGGCTCAACGCCTCGGTGCTCTTTGCCCAGCCGTCGCCGCCCTTCTGGTGGGACAACCCCATGGAGTTGCCGGCGGACCGTTGGTTCGCAGTCGACAAAACCGGAAACGTCGAAAACGACGGCAATCAGGCGCAATACGTGCGTGTGGTCATGGACATTCCCAATTCCTATAACGAACAGCTGACCAAAAACGTTTGGATTCAGATTGAATGGGAAACCCAAAATGGCCCGGGCCGTTTGTTGTCAGCCGAAAACACCCATACGATCAAATGGCTCAACAGCGAGGGCATGTGTCCAAGCTCGCCGTTCGATCCTTATCCGACCCCGGACGGTATCGCATACTTGACGATCGTCAATTCATACACACCGCAAGAAGAGCCGTTTATCGACGGGTATGGCGTGGAGTTGACCTGCGAGTCGATTTCGCCGCAACCGGCATGCGAACGCATGGAGTTTTATTTTGAAATCGGCCCTGGTGCGAGTCTCACCTATGGCGTCAAAGTTCAGACTGCCTGCTTTGAATTCGATTTCGGCGATGCACCGGATCCGGATTACCCCACCCTGTTGCTGGGCGGCGCCCATCATGTCATCGTGCCGGGACTCTATCTCGGCAACATGGTCGATGCTGACGGCGAGAGCGAAGGTCTTCCGAGCTCTTTGGCAGACGGCGACGATCTCGACAATCTGGACGATGAAGACGGACTCGTCGATCCCTCCCAGCTCGAACTGGTCAAGGGCGAGACTCCATCTATCGACCTGAACATCACCACGCCGAATGAAAATCTAACCGTATACATCAGCGGCTGGATCGATCTGGACGGAAACGGCGTCTGGGATGAAAGCGAAAGAGTCACCGTACAGCGCAGCGGCTCGGGAACAGTCAATCTGACTTTTCCGACTGTAGCCAGCGATGCACCGGCCCAGACCTATGCTCGATTCCGTCTCTCCACAGATGAAGAGTCGGTCATGAATCCAGGCGGCTTTGCCAAAGATGGCGAGGTTGAAGATTACCTGATCGCCATCGCCGGGCTCGATTTTGGCGATGCCCCTGACAGCCCGAACGAAGGTTTAAACTTTCAGACCCTGCTCGCCAACGACGGCGCCCATCACCTGATCGTCTCTGGCCTCTATCTGGGCAATACGAGCGATGCCGATGACGAGAGCGATGGTCTGCCGACGGCTCTGGCCGACGGCGATGATCTCGACCAGATCGACGACGAAGACGGCCTCGTTGATCCTGCACAGCTCAACTTCATTCAGGGCGACATCCCTTCGATCGATCTGAATGTCACTGCACCTGCAGAGCTGCGCGTCTATATCAAAGGCTGGATCGATCTCGATGGCAACGGCACATGGGACGCAGGCGAAAAAGCCAGTGCAGAACGCATCGGATCAGGAACCGTCACCCTGATTTTTCCAGCGGTAACGATCGATACCCCCAATCCGACCTTTGCCCGCTTCCGCCTGAGCACCGATTCGAGCGCGATCGAATATCCCGGCGGTTTTGCACCAGACGGTGAAGTCGAGGACTACCTGGTCTCCATAGCCGGTCTCGACTTCGGCGATGCGCCTGACAGCCTCGGCGAGACCAGCAGATATCCGACCTTGCTCGCCAACAACGGCGCCAGGCATGTGATCCTGCCAGCATTCATGATGGGCGCTGAAGGCACCATCGACTCGGATGCAGACGGACAACCCGCAATCGACGCCGACGGCGATGATCTCGACGGCAATGACGATGAAGACGGAGTCAACCCGGCAGATTTGAGCGCCCAGGTCGATACGGCCCCCTCGATCACGGTTAAAGTTATTGCTGATCCGGATGTTGCCTTTACCGTTACCGGATGGATCGATTATGACGGCTCCGGCAGTTGGGAACTGGCCGAACAAGCCTCGGCAAGCGGCATCGGCTCTGGAGAGGTGATGCTCAATTTCCCGACCGTGCCGGCGAATGCCTTCGATCTGACCGGCGGTCAGACTTATGCCCGCTTCCGCCTTGCAATGGGACGGGAGCCGGTTGAACCTGCCGGGCTGATCGATAACGGTGAGGTCGAAGACTATGTGTTCCATATCCAGCCACCCGACAAGTTCGATTTCGGCGACATGCCGGAAAATCTCTTCCCCGGCTTTCCGACTTTGAACGCCAGCGGCGGCGCCAAGCACATCATCCGCGACGGCGTTTATCTCGGCTTTACCGTGGATTCGGATGACGACGGTCAGCCCACCGATGCCGCAGACGGCGACGATAACGACGGTACCAATGATGACGACGGTGTAACCTTTCCGCCGCTGCCGCTGTTGCAGGGATCCACGGTCAACTTCCAGGTGGTTGCCTCGACAGAAGGCTATCTCAACGCCTGGATTGACTGGAACGGCGACGGCGATTGGGATGACGAAAATGAGCACTTTGTCGTCGAACAGATGCTGAATGCCGGCAACAACACTCTGCCGGTGCTTGTCCCGGTGTCTGATCAAACCAATATCGCTGCTTACACTCGTTTTCGCTTCTCCACGTATCCCGGTCTGGATTCCTATACCGGACTCGCAAAGGATGGCGAAGTCGAAGACTATCTGATCGATGTCGTCTATCCGGTCGAGCTGAGCTCGTTCAGCGGAGTGGTGATCGAAAACCGGGTCAAACTCGAGTGGGTAACCCAGAGCGAAACGCAAAACCTGGGTTTCCATATCTTTCGCAGTTTGGTCAAGGACGGCGATTACGCACAAATTTCCCAGGCCTTGATCAGCGGTGCCGGCAACAGCCAGGCCATGCACTCCTATTCGTACGAAGATGCAACCGTCGAAGAAGGACAAACCTATTATTACAAATTGGCGGATATCAGCTACACCGGTCAAATGACCTTGCACGGACCGATCGAGGTCAATTTGGCGCCCAGCCAGTACCTCTTGCAGCAGAATTATCCCAATCCGTTTAATCCCCAGACCACCATCTCTTTTGTGATGAAGGAACAGGGACAAGCGGATCTGGTCATCTACAATCTGCGCGGGCAAGAAGTGCGCAATTTGGCTTCCAGGGTCTTTGGCACGGGTTCACACCAGGTGATCTGGGACGGCAAGGACAACAACGGCAATATCCTGCCAAGCGGTGTCTATATCTACAAATTGAAATCCGCGAATTTCGAACAATCGAAACGCATGGAATTCATCAAATAATTCAAATTCAGGAGGAAAGACCCAGCCTGACCTCCTGCAAGTCGATATGGGTGCGCCTGCTCAGGCGCACCCATAAAAAATCCCCTTAACAAACAGCGTTGTCAAAGGGAAATGTCGACGCCAATCAACCACTGCAACATCTGCAGTCCGCCCGTGCAAACGGGCGTTTTTTTAATAGAGATCCAGCTTCACCAGGCGGCCGTCCAGCGCACCATTGACCAGTGGCTTGCGCCACTGGGGATGCAAACCGACAGCGGGAATCCACTGCCGTTCGCCAAAATAAATATAGGCAGTGGATCCCTTGCAGTGCTGCTTGAGAAAATCTCCGAGTTCCCGATAGAATCCGCCCAGGTCCGTATCTTTTTGCAGCCGCACTCCATAGGGTGGGTTGCAGAGAATGACATGGTTCTCGAATCCGGCCAGCTGACGGTAGTCGCCGAGTTGAATTTCCACCCGATCTCCTGAGGGCAGCCGTCGCAGATTTTCCTTTGCCTGGCGAACCGCATCCCTGTCCACATCGTTGCCCAGGAGCAAGCCCGACGGGATTTCCCGGATCTCAGCATTGGCCTTTTCGCGCACCGTTTTCCACAGTTGCGGTTCGAAATCAGGCAAAGCAGTGAATCCCCAACGGCGGCGCAGGTAACCTGCCGGAATCCGGCAACAGGCCATCAAAGCTTCGCAGAGCAAAGTGCCTGAACCGCACATCGGATCGATCAACGGTCGACTGCCGTTCCATTCACTAAGCCGGACGATCGCGGCGGCCAGAGTTTCTTGCATGGGCGCAGCGCCCGCAGCACTTCGATAACCCCGCCGGTGTAAAGAGCCGCCTGAGGTGTCGATGCTGATGGTGGCCATGTTGTTGTCGATATAGAGATTGAACCAAACATCGGGATCAAGGGTATCGACATCGGGGCGTTCGCCGGTCGCATCGCGAAAGGTGTCAACCACAGCATCCTTCAGACAGAGTGCGGCATAATGAGAATGGCGAATGGCACTATTGGCTACCGAAGCAAAGACAGCAAAAGTATGCTCTGCACCCAGAAAGGCTGTCCAATCGATTTCCCGCGCCCGGCGGTAGAGGTATTTGCTGCTGTGGCATTTGAATGAGGTCAGCGGCGCGAGAATGCGGGTGCACAACCGTGTCAGGTAGTTGATGCGGTAAAGAGCGTCGCGGTCGGCGCTGAAATAGAGACCGCGATACGCTTCTGCCGTTTCGGATGCGCCCAACTCCTCTATTTCTGCAGCGCCAAGCCCCTCCATTCCACCGGCAATCTGGGCAAAATAGCGGCCTTTTCGCTGGTAATCATAATCCACTGCTGCGTCAGCCCTACATTTTTTCCATAAATTGTCGATTTTCGGGACGAGTAAACTCGGCAAAAATGGCCTTAAAGTCAGTTCGCAGGTGGCGCCGGCGTTCGACCAGCATGCCCACCAACGCACCGGCTGCAGCGATGCTCATGGCGTTTTCTTTGAGAACGGATTTCTTGTCGGCAAAAGCCATCAGCTTCTGCTGTTGCACCACCAGGTCGTTGTGCAAGCCAAGATTGTCCTGCACTGTTTTCAGCAAAGTGACGAAGCGATCGACGTCTTGCCGTGGAAAAAGAGAAGCAAAGACTTCCAAAAGATAACGCAATTTCTTGCACTCGATGCGCAGAGCGTGCACTTGTCCATCCTCACTCGCTTCCGAAATCGCTGCTCCCTGCTCGAGAATGCGGTGATAGCGATTGGCGATGGTCTTGCGCGCCAATTCGAGCACCGTGGGTGAAGCCGGGGCTGAGCTGATGTGGCTTTGCAGGGTAAAAAAACGGTCCCAATCATCGACCATCCGTTCGTAAGACGGATCCCGCAAAAAAGCCTGCAACTGATCGCAGGTTTTTTGCCGCTTTTTTCGCATCGCATCGAAGAGTTGATCCAGACCGCTGCCGAGGATAGCCGGAACTGCTGCCTGATACTCTGCCTGGCGCTGCAAGAAAACATCGAAATCGCGCAGTCGATTGGTGGCCTTGCCCAAAGTGCGAAAATCGGTTTTCAGACGTACCACGATATCCTGCGGCAAGACTTCCTGGCATTCAGCGGCGATCGATCGCATCCGGCGAATCGCTGTCCGATAATCGTGCAAAAATTCGCTGTCCACATCCGCTATCACGCCCCATTGGTTCTGCTTGGCGATCTGGAACAAATCTGCCAGGATGCGGAACACCGCCAATTGCGCCGCAAGCTTGGGCTGAAAGTTGCCGCTGTATTTGCTGCTGTAGGATGCGGGTTTGATATTCGCCCAGGATGCCAACATCGCAAAATTGACATCCCTGATCTTTTTGCCACCCTCGGCTCTGAGCAAGGAAAAAACGGGCTGCATCTGGACGCTCGCACCTCGACGCGGCTGCACTTGCACGACGACTGCTTTTGCCTCTGTTGGAAAGGCAAAGGTTTGGTGGATCAGGGTTCCCGGCGCTGCCAAAGTTGTCCTGTCGACAAGGCGAAAGGTTTGCGTCGATCGCCGAAGAGTAAAGTGGCGAACCAGAGCGCGCCCCGCCAACCAGCTTCTGCACTTTTCGCCACCTTCGCCCTGCAGATCCTCTGATAATGGATAGTTTTTTTCCGCAGGCCAGACCATGGCAAGCGCTTCCGGCGCGGTCAGCGATTGCAGCACCGTTTCATTCCCGCTCTGCCGGACAATCCAGTCTTTCTTGTAGAGCGACCAATCAAAGGTGTCCAAATAGGATTCCTCGCTCTGTACCTCTTCCCCTTTTTCCAGCGTATAGAGCTTGAGCATTTTTTCCCAAAACAAGGCGCCGGCAGAAGGTGTGAAACAAAACATCTGCATGGAAAATCTCCTTCTCATGTCCATGGAGCGCGAAAGGAAGCCATCTCTGGACTCACCAGACCCGCAACAGCAGTCGATCTCAATAGAGCGCGTCGCCGATAGCAACAACCACATCGATTCTCCGGTTGACCCGTCGCCCTTCTTCGGTATCGTTGGTGGCGATCGGCCGGCTCTTGCCGTAACCGACTGCCACAATGCCGCTCTCGTCGAGGCCCAGATTGGCAACCAGGTACGCTTTTATCGCATTGGCGCGTTCATTGGACAACCGGGTGTTGACGATATCATGACCGCGCGAGTCGGTATGACCTTCGATCGTAACTGGTGCGCCGGGGAACTCGCGCAAAACCTGCTGCACCTTGGTCAAAAGTGAAAAATATTGCACTTCGATGTCGCTCTTTCCGGATGGAAATGAAATGCCGGTCAACCGCAAAATCAGATTGCCTTTCTCGCGCAGCACGATCGCTTCATTTTCATCAAATAGGCTTTCGACGCGCCTCATTTTTTCCTCAAACCGCTTTTTCGCCGCCAGATTGGCTTTAAGGGTCTCTTCTTGCTGGCGGGTGGCATCCAGTTGACCAGTGAGATGGTTCTTTTCCGCTTGCAATTCGGTCAATTCTTTTTGCGTCTGTCCCAGCTGCTGATTCAATTCTCGGCGATCAACTTTTAAAGCCTGCAGAGCGGTGGCCAGGTTTTCCAGCGGTTCAGTGAATCCCTTTTCAAAGTGCGGAGCGATATTCAGCGCCTCCGCAGCAGGCCGAACGGCTGCTTCGAAATCGAGTATCAATTTTTCCCAGTTCTGTTCGCTTTTTCTCAGCTCCGCCACCCGCGCAGCGATATGAGCCGCATGTTGAGCTTCATAGGTCGCCTCTTCAGCCTTTTGCCGTGCCGATGCCTGGGCGCGGCGGTTGCTGACCAGGATCTGCTCTGCCTCTTGCAAAAGCGACTGCGCCCGATTGTAGCTGATCGGCGAGTATTTGTCCGCTTTCACCTTGGCGGCTTCCCGCAGCAGATCGTGCACCGGTCCGATGATGCTGGTCTTGATCGCTTTCAGTTCCGCCGTTCGAAAAGCCTCTTCTGCTTTCTTGCCTTCAACAACCGCATTGGTCAGATCATCGGCTTCGATTTTGCCTACTGCTGTTCTAAACAATGCAGCCGCACTTTCGTATTCCGGTGATGCATGAATCGGCGCATCCGCGGCCAGGGCGTCTTCCCGGGCGGCAACCAGATCCGGCAACTCTTTTTTCACTTTGCTCGAATTGCCCACCGCTTTGACCAGATGAGCTTCTGCCGTTCTCAACTTTTCACTGATCACTGCAACGTTGCGTTTGCCGTTCAACTCGGCACGTGCATCAGCCAAATCGACACTGGCTTGTTGAAATTCTGATGGGGACAAGTAATGCACCTGCATGGCTTGCGCCTGGCTCATGCTCTGCGCCAGTGCCGACATCTTTTTATCCAACGCCTGCAATTCAGCGGATTCTTCTTGAGCGATTGCACTGGTCTGACCAGCAAACAAAACGCAAGCCAACAGCGCGCAAACGATAAACTGATTTGCTGCCCGCATAACAGCTCCTTTCATTTTGGTTCAGACTCCAACGCACCCGGCGTTATGCCGAATTACAGCAAGAGGAACTTGATAAAATTGATTTTATCCAGACCTCGAGTCACGCACAAGACCGGGCGATTTTTACCGGATACAAGCCACTTTTTGCATCAGGACGACTCCACGGCGGCGGTCCAAAGCATGAAAAAAATAGACTCCGCTCGCGACGGCCTGCCCGGCATCGTTCAGACCGTCCCAATCAACCGACATCACCCCGCGTTGCACAGGCGAATCGTTCAGCAAACGAACCAGGCGGCCGTCTGCAGCGATAATGCGGATCAAGAGATGGCTTTCCTGTTCCACCCGCAACCGCAGCCTCGCCGTTTGGTTAAAGGGATTGGGAAATGCCGGCGACAGATAAAAGGTCAGCATCGGCTCCACTGCCTCGGCGTTTCGCACCGCCGAAAACAGAGCGGTCTTCAGTTTATAGAGAGAACGGCCATAAGTGCCGACCAGCAGTTCGGCGGTCGTCGATTGATATTTCAGATCGCTGCACACGACTGCCGGCATGCCGCGGTCGAGCACCGACCAACTGTGGCCGCTATCCAAACTGACAAATACTCCAACATCAGAAGCGACATAAATACGCTGGGGCGCCAACGGATCGATCAACACGCTGTTGAGAGGAACATCCGGCAAATCAGCGCCGATATCTTCCCACGTCATCCCGCCATCGCGGGTGAGAAAGAGATGCGGCTGTGGATCTCTCCATTTGAGGCCGGAAAAAGAGACCACTGCTTGCAGCGCATCGTCAGGATGAACCGCAATTTCTGTGACCCATCGAAACGGCAGGCCTGCGGTTATCTGTTCCCAACTCTGACCCGCATCGCGGGAGGTCCACACCAGGCCGTCATCCGTGCCGACATAAAGAAAATTTGAGTTCGATGGGGCGACTGACAGCGCAGTGATGGTGCCGACGCGGCTGTCCGCCAGATTGCGGGTCAAATTGCCGCTGATCGCCTGCCAGGACTCGGCGCCGTTGTCGCTGCGGTAAACGCGGTTGGTGGCCGTGTAGAGCACAAGCGAATTTTGCGGATCGATCGCCAACGGCGTTGACCAGTTGGCAGGTTCACGACTATCGATGCCGCGGCGAGCGTAAACAAAGGTCTGACCACCGTCTATCGACTTGACGAGATTGCCGTACTGCGACTCGGCATAGATGACATTGGGGTCGTTCGGATCGATTGCGACAAAAAAACCATCCCCTCCCCAGATTTGCTCCCACCCATCAGGGCGGCCGTTCAGAGTGCGGATCGTACCGTTATCCTGCGTGCCGCCATAAGCGCGCTCCGGGAAAGAAGGGTCGACAGCAATCTCGTAGAACTGCGTCACCGGCAGATCCGCGACCTTGGTCCAATTCATGCCGCCGTCTTCCGACCGGTTGATGCCGCCGTCGTTTCCGTCGATCAGGATGTCCGGATCCGTTGGATGAAAAGCCAGCGCATGATGGTCGACATGCAAATTCGCATACCCGTCGTAACCGTACCGGATCGGCCAGGTTTGGCCGGCGTCGGCAGAATAATTCAAGGCGATATCGAGGACAAAAAGCCGATTTGGATCGGTTGGATGGACGCGGATCTGACCGAAATACCAGCTGAAACTGCCACTGCCCACCACTTCGCGCTTGGGATCGAGCGCTCTCCAGCTGTCGCCGCTGTCGTCCGTGCGATACAAACCCGAAATACGGGTGCCGTCTGTATACAGAGCATAGATGATTTGTGTTCGGTTCGGAAACATGGCCAGTCCGATCCTGCCGACGTTTTCTTGCCTGCTGTCTGGTAACCCGGTCCCCGGCCCCAGATGCTGCCAGCTCTTGCCGCCGTCGACCGTTCGATAGATACCGCTTGTCGGACCGTAGAGATGGGACGACGACAGGGAAACCGGTCGTCTGACCCGCTCCCAGACCGCTGCCAGCATGAATGCCGGATTGTTTGGATCCATGACCAGATCGATCGCCCCGGTGCTGTCGGAAACAAAGAGAGAGATATTCCAACTTCGGCCGCTGTCTTCACTGACAAAAACACCGCGCTCAGAGTTGGGGGCAAAATAGCTGCCCACTGCTGCGACAAAGACCCTGCGGGGATTGATCGGATCGATGCAAATGCGCCCAATCGAGGTGGTGCTTGCAAGACCGCTGTAATTCCAGGTTTCTCCCCCATCCACAGATTTGTATACACCGCCGCCAGGGAAATTGTTATGCCCACCGTTGGCCTCCCCGGTACCCACATAGAGGACCTGCGGATTCAGTGGATCGACCGCAATATCGCCTATCGTCAATACCGCCTGGCGGTCAAAGATCGGCGACCAGGTCAGACCCTCATCGACGGATTTAAAAACCCCGCCGGTTGCCGCGCCGGCATAGACAATCACAGGATTCAAAGGATCGTATTCAATGTCCACAATCCGGCCGCCCACATTGGTCGGACCGACAAACTCCCATTCCGGAGTGGCCGTTGCTTTGCGCAGTCCGGACATCTGCTGAACCCTGGCGAGAGCCTGCTGATAGACAGCCAAATCGTAGCGTTCGTATGGAAACGTGCGCTGCAACCAGAACCATTCATTGGGCCGCTGATCCGGACCGGGCGCCGATTTTTTCAACCGTTGCTGATAAGCCTCGTCGCGGCGGTGTGCCTGCCAGGAACGGCCGGCAAAATAGAGCGCCGCAACGAGCAAAACCGCTGTTAACCACGCAGCTGGATGATGGAATCGTTTCACACACCTTCTCCGGGATAGAATGTTTCTTGTTTTTCGGCCTGATGTGGGACTGGTTCCCTGCGGAAGACTGCGCCGATCGATAGAGTCTGTTTCAGGGCGTCAAACAGCGAAGAAAATCGATAACGCTCAGCCCGGTGTGATAACCCGGATCGGCATCCGGAGTCGCCGGTATCCAATCGATCGGGTCACCCTGGTTATTGCGGGTTTGGTAGGCGAACAAACTGACCTTGGGATTGACGAATCGATGCAAAAAAGCGTTCGAACAATGTTGCAGCAACTGTAAAATCTGCTGGTATTCCGGTTGATCAGGCGAAAAAACCAGCACTTCAGCAGCCGCCCGCAAGGTCTCCGGCAAAATCCACCATGGCAAATGCGTATTGACCGGTTTCCGGGTCAACAAATCCACAGTCAGACAAATGCCGCCTGCTTCAGGGTTGAATCCCAGATCGAAATGGTGCAAAAGCACCCGCGGCAGCAGTTCCTGGTACCGCCGGATGGCTCGTTCACGGCGCGCTGGTGCCAGCTCTTTGCTTTTTTGCAAAAGCAAGAGAACCTGTGTGCCAAGGCCGACCACCTCCATGACGTGGCCGATGGAGCTGAGAATCATACCGTTTTCATCCAATGGGCGACCGGATGTGTCGAGGTTCTCGACCAGATCGAGGAGCTGCAGTCCGGCAAATTGACCGAGATTCAGGTGGTTGTCCATTATAGTGTCCAGATAGCGCAAGCCGCGCTCCAGCCACTGCGGATCAGCGCTGACTCGGTAAGCCAGGGCATGCGCTCCCAGCGCGATCATCCAGGGCGCCTGGCATTGCAGGCTTGTGAGGATCGGTTTTTCGACCGGCGGATAGGGAATTTGATCGCCGCGGAAATGGCCGCTCTCGATATCGCGGCAAATGCGCAACAGCAGAGACTGACCACTCTCCAGCCAATCGAGTCGGCGAAAAAAGTCGCCAGCAGCCAACAAACCCTTGGCGACGAACAGCTCGCTGAAATTGCTCTCCAGCGGAATCTCGCACGGCCTTGGTTTGCCGTCTTTGCCAAAACGGATCGGCGTGCCATCGCCAAGAAACGTGAAAAAAAGTCGCCCGTTATTGCGTTCCCTCACCGACTCCAAAGCTGCTGCCAGCTGTGCGGCCAATCGGCCGATTCGCTCGACGCGGTCATGGCGGATATCCGCAGAGATCTCTGTACAGCTCTGCAACCAGTGCGCATGACCGATCAGGGCTTCCAGCGCTCGGCCTTGAATCCACGCATACACGGTTTCCCGGCTTTTAAAAAGAGTCTCGCCTTGTTCCCCGGCAACAAAATCCTCGCCGGTGATGGTGCTGAATTTGGTATCGATGAACGGATCATCGGGATCGCGTTCCGAGCGTTGCAGAATTGCATCGAGGACTTGCAAAGTCATTCGACGGTAATCAGGCAATGCGCGGCGAATGTCATCCAGCGTCGGCGACTCGATCCAAACCGGTGCCCAGGGAATCGGTTGACTCATCGTCTTGCCTTCTCCTTTATACTAGCAGCCGCGGCAAGTGAACGATAATCATATTCGAGAGCGGCTTCATAGATCGCCAGCACATTATCCAGCGGGGTATCAAAGGGGATGCTGTTTTCCGGACTGAGAATAAATCCGCCATTATATCCCACGGTTTCGATACGTTTGCGCACTTGCGCCTTTACCTCATCGACCGTGCCAAAAGGCACCGTATCCTGTACCGAGATTGTGCCGTGCAGGGTTAGACGATTGCCATATTTTTCCTTGATCAGCGCCGGATCCATGCAAGCAGACTGGATCGGGTTGATGATATTCACACCCGCTTCGATCAGCATGGGAATCACGGCTTGCATATCGCCGTCGCTGTGATAGAGCACCTGAACTTGCGGGTTGGCTTGTTTGACTTCCTTGATCAGAGCGCGCATGCGCGGCAGGTCCAGTTGTCGGAAAAGCTGCGGTGAAAACATCATACCATTTTGCCCCGCGATATCGCCCACCAGCGCGATAATATCGTAGCCGGCCCTGGCCGCCAGGACTGCCTTTTGTGTTTGGCGGGCATAGATGCGGTCATAGAGCTCCTGGACAAAATCCAGCTGGTTTATCATGCGCATCAACAATCCTTCCATACCGCACAAATACCAGGCGACTTTAAAGGGAAAAGCGATTTCAACGATGGTGATCACCTCCCGATAGGGTTGCAGCGTTTGCCGCACTTGCTCGATGGAAGGGAAAATCACTTCCGGCAAATCCCAGTCGCCAAGGTCTGGTTTGTCGACAAGCGGACCGGATTTCCATTCGATATATTTCCCGTCATCGCCGACGCGCTGCACCGCTCCCCAGGCATCTTCAAAAGTCTGGGAATCGTGAAAAACCACAGCATTGCCGGCGCCGGGCATTTCCCCTTCAAGACGGCCGTTTATACGGCGCTGGAAATCGGGATAGGTCTCCGCAAGCGGCAACCAGCGAAAATCGATATGCAGCCGGCGGTATACTTCTTCCACGGTATCGGCGCAAAAATGGTCTTGCAAAGCAGCGAGAATTTCAGCTCTTGGCCAAACCATATCGAGGGGCAACCGGTCCGCTATCTCGTATCGCATGGTCTTGGCCAGGCGTTCATGCGCAGTCATAAAAATTTCCTTTGTTGACGATCCCCTGCAAGGGTGGTGCGATCGCGCAGTCATGGGTTGAAAAGTTTTCCTCCCCAATGGGGGTCATTAAAGAGCGCTGAGAAAAGCAAACAAGCGGTCCTGGTTTCCAGGCACATCTTCATGTCCGTAATCTGGATAAAGCAGCAGAGATTTTTGCGAGCGAATCTTGTTGTAGGCGGCGAATTGGGTGGAAGGCGGACAGATTTTATCCATCAACCCGACTGTCATCAGAACCTCGGCTTTAATTCGCGGACAAAGAAACTGCACGTCGATATAGCCCAGGCGGGTAAAAATCTCCTCTTCGCGTTGGTGCAGGGGATCGAATTTGCGAAAATAGTCGCGCAGTTCCTCATAGGCATTTTCGGCGAGATCGATCTCCCATGTGCGCCGATAGTCGCACAAAAAGGGGAAAATCGGGGCGGCACGGCGGATTTCCGGTGCAAGCGCCGCACAGGCGAGGGTCAGACCGCCTCCCTGGCTGCCGCCGGTGGCGCCGATGCGTTTCGGATCGACCTGTTTCATCCGGCTGACGATGCGCGCCAGTTGCGCAGTGTCGAGGTAGACCTGGCGAAAAAGCAGATGTTCCGGGCCGTCCGCCAAACCGCGCACGATATGGCCACGCAGCGTCCAGCCGTTGACGCCGCCGATATCCTGCGATGATCCGCCCTGGCCGCGGCAATCCAGCGCGGCGACGGTGAATCCCTGGGAAGTATAGGCCAGTTTGCTCACCCAGTCGCCGGCATTGCCGTAATAACCATGAAACATCAAAACCGCAGGATGCGGCTCGACCGCTTGGCGGGGATGCAAAAGCTTGGCGTGGATGCGCGCGCCGCCGATGCCGGTAAAATAGAGATCAAAACACTCAGCACTGGCACACTGAAAATCAGCCGGCATCAACTCAACCTGCGGATCGACCGCAGACAATTCTGCCAGTGACTGGTCCCAAAAAGCATCAAAATCATCGGGACGCGGATTTCTGCCGGTATATTTGTACAGTTCCGGCAACGGCATATCAAATTGCAGGGGCATCTTTTACTCCATTTCTGTGATGGCGTTCCAGTACAAAGGTTTCATCGTTCCCAAAAATCCGGCAGCAAGACGACGATCACGGTGTAAAGTTCCAGTCTTCCCAACATCATAAAAAAAGAGAGCAACCATTTCCCCACCGAAGGAATCTCGGCATAATTGTTCATCGGTCCGACGCTGGCCAACCCTGGGCCGACATTTCCCAATGTGGCAGCCACACTGGAGATCGCCGTGATCAAATCCAATCCCAATAGCGCCATCGCCACCGTGCCGAAAACAAATATAAGCAGATAAAGCAGAAAGAAAGCCAGAATATTGGTCACCACCTCTTCAGAAACCACCCGGCCGCCGAGGCGGACAGGCAAGTAGGCATTCGGATGGAGCACCTTCTTGATCTCATTGACGCTGTGCTTGAACAAGAGCATGATGCGGATGATTTTGACGGAACCGCCGGTTGAGGCGGCACACCCGCCGACGAACATCAACAGCAAAATGATCAGCTGCCCCCCCTCAGCCCACAGTTCAAAATCGTCGGTACAAAATCCCGTGGTGGTGACGATCGAAATCACCTGAAAAACAGAGCTGCGGAGCGCTTTGCCGAGATGCGGGGTGGTGGAGAAAAAAACGATCGGCGTAAGAACGAGGGTAAAAAAAACGAGAAGTTTGATATAAAAAAGAAATTCACGGTCGCGAAAATAAGCCTTCCAATCTCCCTTAAGCACGCGGTAGTGCAAGCTAAAATTGGTGCCCGCCAGAACCATAAAGACCATTACAACGATTTCGATATACAGGCTGTCGAACGCGGCAATGCTGAGGTTGCGGGTGGAAAATCCACCCGTGGCAACGGTGCCGAAAGTATGGCAAAGCGCATCGAATAACGACATGCCACCGAACATCAGCAAAACCGTTTCGAGCGCCGAGATCAACAGATAGACCCCCCAGAGGATCTTGGCCGTTTCCTTGATCCGCGGGCTCAGCTTGTCGGGTATGGGGCCGGGCACTTCGGCTTTGTAGAGCTGCATGCCGCCGATCCCGAGATAGGGCAAGATCGCCAGCGACAAGACAATGATGCCCATGCCGCCGATCCAGTGGGTCAGACTGCGCCAGAAGAGCAGTCCGTGCGGCAACGCTTCGACATTGTTGAGAATCGAGGCGCCGGTGGTGCTGAATCCCGACATGGTTTCGAAAAAAGCATCCGTATAGCTCGGAATGGCGCGGGATAAAACAAAGGGCAATGCCCCGAAAGCAGCCATCAGCGTCCAGCCAAACACCACCACCGCAAAACCCTCGCGCATCCGCAATTCAATTTCGTCGCGAGTGAAATAAAAAACCACCCCTCCGCTGATCAGACACAACAGGAAGGTGGCCAAAAGGCTGAACAGATCGCCGCCGCCATAGTACCAGGAAAAAGCAGCAGCCGGCAGCATGGAAATTCCTTCAAAAACCACCAATGCTGCGCTGACATGCAGGACTGCGCGTAGATTCATCTCTTTGCCATGAGCAATTAACGATCGCTGAACACTTTTTCAACCCGGGCAACCGCCGACGGAAGGGTAAAGACGATCAAAGCATCGCGCGGCATCAGTATCGTATCGCCGACCGGCACAATCACATCGCCGTTGCGGCTGATAATTCCGATGGTTGCATCTTTGGAAAGATTTAGGGCGCGCACCGGCTTGCCGGCGACACGCGATTCTTGGGATATTTCGATGCGCAGCACCTCGGCATCGATACCGCGCAACGTCGCCAGAGATACGATGTTGCCGCGGCGAATAAACCGCATGATGGCATTGGCGGTTATCATTTGCTTGTCGACTGCGGCATCGACACCGATCGAATTCATGATCGGCAGATAATCCGAACGGTTGACCAACGCCAGGCTGCGCCGCACGCCGAGATGCTTGGCCACGAGACAGGAAATGATGTTGGTCTCTTCATCATCGGTCACGGCAATATAGCCGTCCATATCCATAATGCCTTCACTGGCCAGCAGATCCAGATCTGTGCCGTCGCCGATGATGAGCAAAGTTCGCTGCAGGGTTTCGGCAATTTTTCCGCTCTTTTCGCGGCTGGACTCGATGATCTTGATGTGAACATCTTTGTCCCGTTCCAACTCGGCAGCAACCAGACGACCGACCTTGCCGCCGCCGAGGATCATGATATGCTCCAGCTTCTCTTCGCTTTTGCCGACGATCTCCAACAGACGGGGAACCAACTCGGTCTGCGTGATAAAAAACAGCTGGTCACCGCGGTTGATAACCGATTTCCCGGTCGGAACGATCGTGCGGTTGCCCCGATAGATGGCAACCACGCGAAAAAGAATGTCGGCATTTTCTTCATCGACCTGCTGCAGCGTCTTGTTGATGATCGGCGAATTGCTGTCCAGTCGCACTCCGACCAGCTGGACCCTGCCATTCTCGAATTCGATGACATCGGTGGCAGCCGAACGCTTGATCAACCAAACCAACTCGCGAGCGGTTTCCAGTTCGGGGTGGATGATCAAATCAATGCCCAAATCTTCACGCTGCAATAGGCTGTCGGGATTGCTGAACTCGTAACGCCGCAGACGCGCGATTTTCAGTTTTACCCCGGCTTTCTGGGCTGTCAGACAGGCGATAATGTTGACTTCGTCTATCGATGTGACTGCGATCAACAGATCACAAGAACGAATGCCGGCTTTATCCAGATCCGCCGGACTGGCGCCGTCACCCTGAAGCACCAACGCATCGACCATTTCAGCTACTTTTTTGACCTGGGCCGGATCTTTTTCCAGTACAATGACATCATTATCTTCAGCGCTGAGAAAATTGCTGATTTGCACGCCGACACGACCGGCGCCGACAACCATAACCTTCATTCAATAACCATTCACTTATTTGTACAGCCCGTGGTGCCCCCTGTTGCGACACCATGGAAATTATCATTGTTAATCTTACAGTTGCGTTGGGTGATTTCCCCCCGTTGGGACACGGCTGTTGACCAGCACAAATTCAGAATCAAGCTCTGGACAGGATAGACTTTCGTCCTGATCCCTCGGTTGCCAATGCTGTGGAAATATAACCTTTCCTGACCGGCAAATCAACAGGAAAACGCTTTCCTGTAGACCGCCATAACTTCAATCACCATAATGAATTCGATAGGCCATAACGCGATGGTCGGAAAAGGTCGGCACCAACAGCAAATCTTTCTGCGGCCAGATAGAAATATCCGCGGCTTGCACTTTTTCTGCGCTGGTATCCAGCAGCAGAGCGATCTCCCCTGTCCGATTCAACACCTCGATCTTGCCCGCCCAATTGGAAAAGTAGAGATTGCCGTGCAGATCGCCGGCAATTCCATCGATGGCGTGTTCAGGACATGCCAGTTTTTCTAAAGTCGGATTCGATTCCCGCCACGCGCGCAAACACCCCTCGCCCGAATTTCCGACGATCAATCGATCGCCGGAGCGATAAAGACCATTCGGCCGGTTGAGGCTGTCTCCCTGTAACCACAACTCCAATCCCTGCGGCTGCAGCTGATAGATCGCGCTGTTGGCTGAATAATCCGACACCACCACAGTTCCTTGTGCAGTCACAGCGACATCGTTGAGAAATTTCGCTTCCTGCGCCGGATGACGCGCGACGATTTTCGCAGCCGGAATATCGATGACCACCAGGTGATCGATGTCTGCGACATAGAGGGTATCGCCGAGCATCGCCATTCCCTTTGGAGCATTCAGACCGGTCACCCAGTGCAGCGAATCGATGCGACCATCGGCGGTTAACCGGGAGATAAAGCCGTTGCCATCTTTTTCACCCGGATTGCCATTGATATTGGCGACATAAATGGCATCGCGCAAGGTATCGGGGAAAACGGATTCCGGGGTCGCCAGCTCCCTGGCTGTCTCCCAAATGAGCTCGAGCCGCCACTCCGCCTGCTCTGGATTTTTCTCGGCTCTGCATCCCAGCCCGTGCAGCCAGACGAGAGATGCCAGAAACAACCAATGCCAACGTTTAAACATTACGCACTCCTTTCTGCCGGTGCATTCGCAAGGCGAAGACTTTTGCTATCACAACATTGCCTTTCGCTTTTGCCGAAGCCACTCTACCCCCATTCGCTGTCGTCGATCGCGCGTCTGAATAAGATATCGCCAGCCAACGCTGTGCTGAATTGTTTCTTGAGCAGCCCATAGAACACGAACAAATACGGAAAAACCAGAAAGACATAGAGCGGATTGATCGGTGAAAGGGCAAAAATCAAGAAATTATAGGTGCCGTGGATCAAAACCGCAACGGTCAGACCAACGATAAAAAGCAAGATCTTGGAAATTCGATGGGAAGCGAATTTGGCGCGGCCGATATAATAGCCCATCAAACCCGACGCCAAAGCGTGCAACGGCACAGCGCTGATCGCACGAGCGACGGCCAGCGAAATCCCGCCATTGAGTACATACAGGATATTTTCCAGACAGGCAAAACCCAGTCCTGCAGTGATGGTATAGATAATGCCGTCTGTTGCTTCGTCAAAATGCACCGTCCGGTATACAAAAAGCCAAACGACCAGGAGTTTGAGTGTTTCTTCAATAAAAGCGGAGGCCAGATAGGCGTGGAAAGCGGCATTCCACAACACACCGTCCGGCAACCTTGCCTCCAGGTTGGCCACGTCGCTTTCCATCCCGAGAGCAAGAAAGGTGAAGGCAATACCGAGAAAAAAGATTTTGAGAATCAATCCTTTGGGCTCGGGTCTCAGGCGGTCCATCCGGTAAAAATGGATGAGCAACAACACCGCCGGAATGACCGCACCGGCAACAGAGATCAGGATCATAGAGCCCTCATGATTTGGCGGTGATCATTTGTGTTCAATGACCTCGCGATCGATCTTATCGATCTGTAAATGCCGCAGACTCCTCCTGAAACGGAAAAAACGGATGTAGCCAATGGCAAAAAAAATCATGCTGATCGGTATCAAAGCCATACCGATCAGTGTGAGCACTGTATAATCGCTAAAAAGTTTGATCAGCGTCAGGCCGGAAATGAGAACCATAATCGCGGTCCGCAGATAGGCCAGAAATGTGCGCTCATTCGCCAACAAGGTGCGGTCCAACGCGAGCAAGTCGCGCAGAATCATGCTTTCGTTTGAAAAACCGCGATAACGGACCATCTCGAACTTCCTTCTTGCAAGGGATATCGACCGTATTAGAACAACAGCTTCTCCAGAATGCCTATTTAAGCAAGACCAACTTGCGCAAGCCAACGGTGTGGTCGCTTTCCAGTTTGCAGAAATAGATCCCTGCAGCGAACTTGTGCGCATCCCAGGTCAGTTCGTGGCGGCCGGCAGGCAGCGGGCCATCGTGAATAACAGCCGTCAGGCGCCCGATCAGATCATAAATCGCCAACCGGACATGGCTGTTGTACGGCACAGCGACCGGAATGCGAGTGACCGGATTGAAGGGATTTGGATAATTCTGTCCGAGATCGAATTGTTGCGGCACCTGTTCCGGGCCTGTAGCCGTTTGTTCAACTGCAGTGGACTGTTCACCGAATTCTTGCAAGACAGTCGTCAACAGAGTCTGCGCTTGCTCTTTTTTCATAAAAAAGAGGGGGAAATTGAACAAGGCCACGCGATAAGAGTCGTTGCCATATCGCAGCGCAATGGGTTGACCGTGAAAAGCCGAAACAGGATCAGCCGAGGAGCGATAGGAATAGAGCGGTTCGCTATCCTCATCGTCCTGTCGGTTGGTCACGATTTCCATTGCGAGCAGATTGCCGTTGAAGGCAGCGGCTTTGGCGGGATCGACATCCATGATCGGATATCCATCGACAACCGGCTCGGCGCCGCTAAAATCGCGCAGACTGCCGTCCCCGGTCGAAACGGAAACGACCCCGAGATACTCATAGGCGAACTGTGAGGGCGAAAATACCTTCGATGGATTCGACACTCCGGACAGGTTGTCCAGCAAACTCCAGCCGCTGAGAATCAGACTTCCGCCGTTGTCGAGGTATTTTTTCAGCGCCACCGTATCGGCGGCAAGAGAACGCGGTGGTGAAGCCACTTCGCTGTGATAGATGACTGTAGAATATTGTCCCAACTCTGCATCATTCAACGCGACACCGACCAGGACACTGTCCTGCAGATCCCACTGTTTGGCCACCTTGAATCCCTGCAGAACCTGTTCATAGTAGAGATCAACAGATGCGTCGGAAGGCATCAGCGGCCTGTCATTGCCGTTTTTTGACCCATCGACCAACAAAATTCCCTGGTCGTGCGTCGCCAGCTGTCCGAGCACGGCTTGCGAGGGTTGCGATTCGTTTCCCGCGCTATCGACGGCAACCAATGTATAGGTATAACGGATAGTGGGGTGAACCGCCCTGTCCTCAAAATCGGACTGGCCCAGCGGCAACTCGAAACGCTCAACAGCTTCACCAGCGGCAATGCGATACAAGACATAACCGGCAAAATCGAGTTCGTTGTTGGTGTTTTCCCATTGCAAACAAATGCAGTCGCGCTTCGACGTCGAAACCAGGCCAACCGGCATGCGTGGAGCGGCTTGAGGAGTAAAAACCAGTTCCTCGGAAAGCATGCTGTAATTGCCTTCCGAATCCATTGCAGAAACGGCCAGATAATAGGTCTCGCCCGGCGTCAGACCGTAAAGAGTGATTTCCGGATTTTCTACGATAGACAGACGGTAAAATTCTTCGTAAGAACCGCTTTGTCGACCGACATGGATGACATAGTCGAGGAGATCGGCTTCATTATTGGGTGCCCAGCGGATGATCTGGGTTGCGCCATCGCCGGGTTCCAGATTTTGCAGACCTTGCGGGGTTCGCGGTGAATTGGCCACTTGAATGATCGTTGCTGCAACCACCTTGAGAACCTCCGTCGCATACTCGGCATCGACATAATCGATGATATCGGAAGTGCTGTGATAGACGGGACTGAAATCGCCTTCCTGGAAAAAGAGCGCCGGATAGCCGAATTGCTGAAAATAATAGTGATCGCTGGCGCTGCCGCTGTTGCCGATAACCGGTTGCAGAGAGGTAAAATCGGTGGTCAGCTCCCTGGCCAAATTGGCAAAAGCATTCGAACGGAGATCGGTCAAAATGTTGACATCGGGATAAGTGTCCGAGACATTGCCGATCATGTCCATATTGAGCATGACATCGATGTCAAGTCCTGTCTGATAGGCGTTGAGGGCATAGTAATAACTTCCCCACAAGCCCAGCTCTTCACCGGCAAAAGCGATAAAAATAACTGTGCTTTCCAGATCGACGCCGGCCAGAGCCCGCGCCAACTCCATGGCGCCGGCTGCTCCGGTGGCGTTATCATCGGCACCAGGTGCATTGACCATGGCGATCTGTCGATTGCTGACGATCGAATCATAGTGTCCGCCAACCACAATGACACGGCCATTGTCCTGTGTACCGTGCTTGGTGGCAAAAACATTTCGCTGCGTCGTGCCGCCCAGCTCAAAAGAATCCATGGCGACATCATCATAGCCGAATTCTCTGAACTTTTGTTCGATCCAGTTTCGTGCCGGTACCGTAGAATCGGAATAGACATAGCGGGTTTTAAAAGCTTGCAGACGCGCAACCAGGGCATAGAAAGATGAATCCGAAAGCTCGGCAAGAACCTGATCGATCAGGTCGACCGGTGCCGCCTGGATCCTCGTCTGTTGCCCCGCACGCTCGAGATCGACGATCGGCAAACCATGATCAAAAAGGCGAACCATGCGGACCCCTTGACGGAGCATCGCTTCTGCTTGTGCATCATCGAGCTTGAGCAAAACCGAATGGTCATCGCTGTCGAGCCATTTGACGGTATGCCGACCTTCCCAGGTTTGCAAATCGAGTCGGTCAGCCCGATAATAGGGAACACCGCCGGATTGCGGATCGAGGATTCTGACGTCCAGATCCGCATCAACAAGCCTTGCATAATCGGCTGGTGCACACAGAGCTGTAATATAGCCATCTCCATTGACCACCACCTTGATCGCATCCATGGTCCAGAAAGGCAAATCAATGCCAACACTGCGATCGATGCGGATCAACATCTGCGGAGCAGCGAAAACAACGGTACTGAACAAAAACAACACAAAAAGTGTGAACAAAATCATAACCTTGCGATGCATCGACAATCCTCACAAGCAAGAACAGCATTTTGTATATCGGGTTCTCGGCTAGCCTTCATCAGTGGATTGTTGCGGCGAGCCGCAGGTATTCGCTGGACAAGCACGAACCCTTTCTACCGCATTTGGCTTAGAGTATAGCAATTTTTTTCATCAACTTCAAGCAGAGTTTATCCCCCGGAGAGGAAGAAAAAAGGTGTTGCGATGAGGTCAAGCGGCATCAGGCTGTCCATACAAACAGAGAGCAACCGACACCTGCCGAGGCGAGTTACAAATGGTCCTGAAAGGGCAATTTGAGCTTGTAGATCCTCTGCACATCGGGTTGCAGCGCCCAGACGGCATCTTCTGCCCAGGCCATTTGGCTGAGAAAATATCCCGAGTAGCCATATCGGTTGCGGATAAGCAGGTCGCCGTCCAGTTGAAAGAGAACAGTCGTGGTCATCACCCACAGATAACGGCCATCCCACATCACACCCATGGGTGAAGGAATGGGAGTGGCGAATATAGAATGCGCGGTGAAGGTGCTGAAAAGAATCTTGAGCAGCGTCGAATAACGCGGATTGCACAGCCACAAATGGGTACCGTCGAAAGCGAGGTCGGTGATGCGATGAATATGGCCGGCGCCGAAATCGCCAGCCACCAACAGGGTGTCCAGCACCGCCAGGGAAACCGGATCGATGCGGAAATAATGAATTGGAGTAAACCTCGACTCATAGACCGGAAAAAAAATACCAAAACCGTCAGAGGTGTAAAAAGAGTCGCCGATGCGCGTCAACCCGTACAATTGCTGGGCGCATTTCCAGTAAACTGAATCGATCTGCACCGAATCCGGGGTGAAAGGATTTTCCGGATCGATCCAGGTGTAAGCTGAATCGTCTTTCCAGTACAGCGTATCCACACGGACCAAACAGCTGTCGCTTTCAAGCAGACCGATATGCGGTGAAACCTGCAGGATATTCATCTGTTCGTCGAGTTTGTAGATGGTGCCGCCCCTGTCATCATAGCTCGTGACGTAGAGCGCCTGATCTTCCCACCAAATTCCGGAGAGATTGGGAAGTTCCACCACGAAACTCTGTTCGATCTGCAGCAATTTCAACATCCGGATATTGCGCTCGACTTCGTACTCTTCGTAGGTGAATTCGACTTCCTGGGTTTTATAGAGATAATCGACCGCCGTCGCTCTCAAGATACGACTGCCAACGGGAATGCCGGTCAACTCGTAGCGGCCCTCGACATCGACGGTATCGACCAATCCCAAGGACTCGATGCGCACGATCGCCTCTGCAACCGGCCTGCCATTGTCGATATCGAGCACCCGGCCGCGCAGGGTAAAGGTGGGCTTTCCGGCACCCATGACATCGCGTTCCTGTTTTTGGAAACAGCCCGAAACAGCCAGGAAGAAAACCGGCAACATCCACAGGACAATTTTTCGTGATCGCAGTCTGCGCCGCTCAGCGGTCTGTGGTTGACCGAGACTTTTTTTGCAGCGCCCCATTTTCAATTGCTCCATATCAGCCCCAGATGAATCCGCCGTCCGACATCATAAGCGCCGGGATCGACAAGCACACCGCCTATTTTGCCGTCGATATCGCGCCACAGAAGGTTACGGCTGTCCAAAAGATTGCGCACCTCCGCCTGCAGGCTGAGACTCCCCCGCCCCAGGCGAAAACTCCGTTTGACTTTACAATCCAGGTACTGGGTCCAGTCCAAGCGGCAATTGTTGGGCGCAATGACCTTGTTGCCCAGGCTGGTGAGCCCTTCATCCAGAGTATAGGGCTTGGGACTGTTGATTCGCCACACGACATTTGCATTCCACTTGCGGACTTGCTGGTAATCGAAATTGAGGATGATCGTATGGCGTTGATCCCAGGAAAGATCATATTCGCCTTCTTTGACTACACCGCCGAATTGCAGGATATTGGCGGGATCGCCAACGGCAAAACTGGAGCCCCTGGCGGTCATGAGAGTATAGCTCATATGACCGCGAAAATGGTCGCCGTATTTTTTTCGCACAAAAAACTCGATACCTTTGGCCGAGCCATAGGCCAAATTCACATACCGGGTATAGACTCCGCTGGCATACAGACCAGTTTTTTCCACTGGAATCTGGAAATATTGCACATCCACCAGATTGGAAATATCCTTGTTGAAAGCGGTGACGCTGAGCAGAAGGTCTTTGGTGATTTTGTACTCGTAGCCGATTTCGATCGCTTTGGTTTTTTCCGGGGCCAGATCCGGATTGCCCACCAAAGGATTGTAGCCGCTAAAGTCATAATCCAGATTGGTATAGAGATATTCGAACAACGGTGCCTGAAAAAAATGGCCGTAATTGATATGAAATTTGTCGTGCGGACCCAGGGGGAACGACACCCCGACCCGCGGGCTCCATTGCGCCTTCACGCTGGTCGGGGTCTTGCTGGTAAACACCTGCACCTCGTTGCTGTTGTTCTTTTGGATATCCTCGATCGCAGGCCGTTGCCCGGCAGGATCGATAAAATCGTATCGCATACCAAAGGTGATGCAGGTCTGTTTCAGATCGACTTTATCCTGCACATAAAAGGAACCGATTTTGGGGTAATAGCGGTATTGCGTGTTGTAAACGTTGAAGCGGAACTCCGGCGGCAGCTCAGGATGGAAATTGGGTGGAAACGGCTCGATCTGCACATTATCCATATAGAGATCGTAATAGTTGTATTCGACTCCGGTTTTCACCTGGTGTTCATGGGCGATCTGGCTGGTTAGATCGATTTTAGCGGTGAGAATGATTTCCTGGGAATCCTGCCACCACGCCTTGTCGCCGCTGAGGATGAACAAACCGTCAGGATCGAACTGCAGATCCATCTTGTACTGATCCTGTTCCCGCCCCTGCACCGTTTTAAGCACATTGCAGTGACTGACGCGGACGTTGTAATAGGTCTTGTCGTTTATCAGATGGGTCCAGGCGGCATTGAAGCGAAAGCTGTCCTTGGCCCGCGGCGGCAATCCCTGCAGATTGTTTACCCAACGGTGTTCATAGCCCTTCCAGTCCGCCAAAGTCAGCAAACCTTGCAGCACAAACCGTCGGGTAGGATGAAAATCGACTGACAATTTGGCATTCGTGTGCAGTTTGCGGTCGATCGGACTGTCGAATTGCCTGGCAAAGGCCTGGCGCCAGCGGGTATCATCGGCTGTCAGCTGGGTTGACAGGTAATAGCGCAAACCGCGCCACAATGGCCCGCCCAGAGCGATCTCCGCGTTATGCAAACGGTCATAATGGGTGTCATCCCGGGAATGAAGAGCTTCGCCGAAAACATCGCTGCTCGCTTCGACATAAAAATGATGTCGATCACTGCCCTCCTGCGTTATGATGTTGACGATGCCTGACATCGCATTGCCGTATTCGGCGTTGAATCCACCGGTTTGGATGGAAATATCGGCGATCGATACATTGGGCACCAGCACCGCCCGTTCGCCGGTTATCGCTTCCTGTGCCGGCATGCCGTCGATGAGATAGAGCACCTCGGTTTTGCGGCCTCCGCGAATATGACCTTCCACCACGCCCGGCTGCAGGTTCAACGCTTCTTCCGGCGAGGTGACCGGCAAGGCTTTGTAGAGCTCACCGCTGAGCTCGTGTTGGGTGCCGGTTACGTCCATCTGAATCAATTCCCGCGGCGCCGTGACCACGATTTCGCGATCGATCGCGAGCGTTTCAGGCAACAGAGCAAAATCGACATCTGTGCGGCTATCCGGCCGAACGCGGACCCCGATCTGGGTAACCGCGCTGTAACCGATCATGCGGGCGCTGAGCCGGTAGATGCCGGGCTTGAGGTTGGCAATGAGAAAACGGCCCCGCGCGTCTGCCGCCGCGCCATAGGGCGTGTCGATGAGCAACAGATTGGCTCCTGCTAGCGGTTCGCCGGTCATGGCGTCGGTCACTCGGCCGGCGAGCGTTCCGGTAATTCCGGCATAGGCCTTGGCAGTCACTAAAATCAGAATTGCCGCTCTCACAAGAACAGCGCGCAGTCGTGTGCATGGATCCCGCACCTGTCATCCTCAGGGCTTGAGACATCGGTTGATAAATTCGATCAGCGCGCTGTCATCTGCATCGAGGAGCAAGAGATGCTGCGGCTGGGCCAAAAATTGCGCATAGGTCTCTTGCGCTTGTTGTTCCGCGAGCGGTTTTTGCATCGCATCCAGAGGCTGAACGACGGCAACCGGCATGTGCAGAGAAGAGATCAGCTCAGGCAAGTCATAAAAGCGCAAAACCCGTGGGAAAAAAGCTTCAGGAGACCAGGTATATTCCGGCGCTGTCGCCAAAGACTCGAAGGTCGCCAGGCCGTTGCGGCAGAATACGCCGGCCAGCGCAGAATCGATACAGGCCAAATGCAAGGCCACCACCCCGCCCATGCCGGAACCGCCAACCACGATACGATGCGAATCGATTTCAGGTCTTGAGCGCAGCGTTTGCAGAGCCGCCAGCCCGTCGCGGATGCGCATGGCCAGGATTGGATCACCGCTCGCTGCCGAGACATAGGAAATCCACCGTTCCCGGTGTCCCCAGGCGGCGATTTCGTAGGGGCCGTCCGCCGGCGAGCTGTCTCCCCAACCGCGCAAATCGACGGTCAGCAACGCATTCCAGGGAGGTTGACGGTCGAGAAAACGGATCAGTTGGGCGAGAAAGCCTTGCTGGCGCAGATCGGTCCAGCGGCCGCGATCGTCGAAATAGAGCAAACAGGATGCCGGCTGATTTTCCATGGGGTAGATAAAGGTCGCCGGCAATTCGATGCCATCTTCCGGCAAAATCGACAGTTCCTCCACCCAGTGGACCCAGGCTTGCTGCGGCACACCGGTGCGGCATTCAGTCTTTGGTTCGATTTTATCCAAACGGGCGAGTTGGTTGACCGCAAGGGCAAGATCTGTCGGTTGTCGCGCGCTGCGCAACCCACGGGCAATGTCGGCATTGAGACTGTACATGTTGCCGTCAAGATTCGGATAACAATAGAGCACAGAGTCGGGCAACATGGCAAAGTCGGTTTCATGCCATTGCGGCAATTGCCGGGTTTGGGACGGCGGAATCCAGCGATCCATCCATCCGGCGAAACGGTAGGCCATCGCCAGCGTATATTCGTGACCACCAGGATCGGCATAGAACTGAAACCGATCTCCGACCCCGGCAATCGCATAGGCCTGCGAAATTTCATCGGCCATGGCTCGGCCCCAATCGATCTTGAAAACCTCGTCTTTCTCCCCCGCCATCAACAACACCGGTGTCGGCAGGGCTGCACAGAGCAGATCGATCTGGTCACCGCCCGAACGGAATTTATCGACAGGCAAAGTTTCAGCGCAGGGTGAATAGCCGTCCTGCAGAGGGTGAAAAGCCGACGGTACGGCGCAACATGCCGGACCAGCGGCACGGATGCGTTCATCTAAAAGCACCGCATGCATAGTGGTGGTGCCGCCGCCGCTGACGCCGGTCATCCCCACCCCTTGGCGCATATCGATATCAGATCGAGTGGCGAGATAATCGATACAGCGAATCGCATCCATGATAAAATAGCGATTGGATGAATAGCCGGTCAGATAGGTGCGCACACCATCGACAAAATGGTCGTTCCCCCCCTGTTTTTCGCTGGCCATGCCCGGCGGATCGAACAAGATCGCCGCAAACCCCATGCGGACAAAGGCCTGGGCAGGAATTTGGTAGTTTTTGCGCGTCTTGGAGCTGTGACCGACCGGAATGACGATCGCTCGCCAGGGCGGAGGAAAGCGTTTCGCATCCGGCAAAAAAAGCGATCCATTCACATCCCATCCCGGAAAAGACTCGAACAACACATTCTCCAGGGAAAATAGAGGGAATTCGTATCGAGAGACTGGGCGAATGTTCATCGACGCCGCATCCACCTTCGCCGGCAATTCGCCGTATTGGTTGAGCAGCCCTTCGCGCACCCATGCTGACCATGCCGACCACTCGCCCTCCGCAAAGGCTTGTTGCCGGCGGGCAGCACTCCGGTCCAGCTCTGCGCAGCTTTGCCGAAACACTTTTTCGCGCACCATATTGCGCAGATCGACACCCGGTTTTACCGGGCCGACAGCAAATGGCAGATCCGCATATCGAGCCGCCGACTTGGCGTTGTCTTGTGCAGATAAAGTTGCCGCCGTGCAGCTGAACAGAATCATCCACAAACCGAGTGGGACCTTTCGATTCATCGACCATTCTCCCTAAACGATAATCACAAAAGCTAAATAAACAAACGCTTGAATGTTTTTTGATTCGGTTGACACAAAATCTGGTCATTAATCGATTTTGATATCCTTTAAATCGCTTTGTGGATCGGGAAATTTGATATCCATTTTCCCGAGCTTTTCGACAAGAATCTTGGCGATGACCAGGTTGCGATACCATTTCCGATTGCTGGGAACGATTATCCAGGGAGCCCATTCGGTGCTCGTACGGCTTAAAACATGATTGTACGCGGTGGTATACTCGTCCCAAACTTTCCGTTCTTCCAAATCACCGACATTGAACTTCCAATGCTTGAGCGGATCGTCCAGCCTGGCCTGCAGCCGTTCCTTTTGTTCATCCTTGCTGATGTGCAAAAAGAATTTGAAAAGGGTCGTTCCTTCATCGGCCAACATCCGTTCGAACTGATTGATATGATCATAGCGTTTTTGCCAGACCGTTCTGGGCACAAGATTGTGGACGCGCACCACGAGCACATCCTCATAATGGCTGCGGTTGAACAGCACGATCTCGCCGTTGCCCGGCACATGAGCATGGACACGCCAGAGATAATCATGGGCGATTTCAACCGCAGTGGGAACTTTAAAGTTCTTAACAAAGACCCCTTGTGGATTCAGCAGACCAAAAACGTGGCGAATGGCGCCGTCTTTGCCGCTGGTGTCCATGCCCTGGATAACGACCAAAATCCGGTGTTTCTGCTGGGCATAGATTTTTTCCTGCAAGACTTGCAGTTCTTTGACCAGTTTTTCTGTTTCTTTTATGCCTTCCTTTTTACCTTTGTCCCACAGGCTCAAATCAGCGGGATCCCAATCCTTGAGAGTGATTTTCTTGCCGCTCTGGACTTGATAAGTATGCATGGTTCTATCCCCTTGTTGTGGTGTTCCCATCCCTTAACACCAGTGATGCATTTATAGAAATTCCTTTTCCCTGCTTCGAAGTATCGCTCTCCAATTGATTTTACCGGAACTCCGGCTCTTTGCACCGAATCCGGGAGAGAATTCACGCGGGTGTTCATGACGATGAGCAACTGTAGAAAAGAGAGATCATCCTAACAGTGCGAATAGCGGCCGTAGGCCAGACAGGCTCTGAAATAGGCCTTCAGGTTTTCCGGCGGTGTGTCTTCGCGAAAGCTGTCCGAGCTGCCGATGATAAAGCCGCCGCCGGGTTTGGCGATTTCCATGGTCCACTTGACTGTGCGATCGACCAACTCGGGATCGCCAAATCGCATGACGTTGATGAGATCAATATAACCTTTCAAGGTGGTTTTTCGGCCGATCCGCTCCTTGGCCTCCTTCAGATCAAAATCGCCGGCCGGCGGCGGTGTGCATGTCTCCAGCACATCGATACCCGTAGCGGCGATCATCTCCATGCTCTTTCCCAGGCGACCATCATCGTAATAGTCATACAAGGCGCCATAGGTATGCGTCAATTCCACCTGTTCGCGAATCAGCGGCACGAAAACATCGCGAAAAATGTCTGGCGACCAGCCGGCGGAAAGAGAAGCAAAATACCAGCTGCCAAAAATGCATTCGGCACCGGCTTCGAGTACGGCTTTGAGCAGGCTCATCGACTGCGCATGAAAAAGCCCGATGAGAGCCGCGAAAAACAGCCGATCGTCAAAATAATCGAGCATCAATTTTTCGAGTTCACGGGCAAAACCTGCCTGATGATCGAGAGCGCTGCGGATCGAAATGGAAACCAGGCCGCGATCGCCAATCCGCTTTCTTTCTGCTCGCATCCGGTCTGCATCGACTTTTATCGGCGGCAGCAGGTAGCGCAATGCGTGCAGATCGTCCGGAGTTTTGACCAGGCATTCGAGATGCTGGGGATTTGGGGTCACTCCATATTCCCGACCTGACGGCGGGATGCGGGTCTTGTCGGTCAGAATGCCTGCCGGTGTAATAAATTTGCGTTCGACGATCTCGCAGTCACCTTCAGCAAAGCGTTTCTGTTCGACTCTCACCCCGGGCAGATCATAGGTTTCCGGAAACATCTCCAGATAATTGAGTGTGCCAAGATCATGGACATGCATCAGATCGACCTGCGGAAAATGGTTCCAGATCGTTTCGGGCTCAATGTTGCCGCAATTGCCCCACAGCCAGGCAAATAAACGGGGTGAAACCGGCACCCGATCGGGCTCCTGATGGTGAATGGCGGCCAACAGCCGCTCTCGTGAAGTCATTTCAGCTCGTGACATCAATCTTTCCCTTGTCAATGCGGTGATCCATCAACGCAAAGCCGAACGCGGGTCGACACACAAAAAAAGCCGTCGACTTGCATGAGTCGGCCGCCAGCCACTGGCAAATCCGGGCTTCGCAGTCGCGCAATTCTCAAAAAAATGATTATCGGCATTGCTGCCGCGGATTGTACGGACCGCAAAACTGTCAAGATCCATCTTGACAGCATACAAAAATCTGCACTGAAATTCAAGCGAAAGATAGCGGTGTGTCGATCGTCGGATCTGTTCAACTCTCACAAATCCCAGCTGCAATCGGAAAACCGAGGACAGAACGACCGCACAGAAAACCCATACAAATCGACTGGTCAGGGGAAAAAAGTGGGGGTCCGGGTCAGCGTCAGATCGGGAAATAGATGAGAGAAACTGCAAATGCTGATTTCGTTCAACCAGGCTGCAAGATCGATTGTCCCTATCCTTTGCTGAGCAGGTGAAATGGCCAGGAAGGAAACGTTTCAGGCAAAGATACTTCGCGCGGTTTCAGCGACCTCGTTTTGCCTGGCGTCCAGATCGTCGACGGTAAACTCTTTTTCAGTCAAAACCGCATCGACCGGTTTGCCGATGACCAGGGCACAGCGGGAGAAGGGTTTGGGAATGTAGAATTTATCCCAGGTGCTGTTGAAAACCCAGGCGTGTTCGGCACTGGTCGCAACCGGCACGATCGACAGGTTCAAACGCCGCGCGAGAAAAATCATGCCCGGTTTCGATCGATGCAGCGGGCCTGAGGGGCCGTCAAGAGCCAGAGCGCCGATATAACCCTTTTTAAGAATGTGGGTCATTTCCAGCATCGCTCTGACCGCTTGTTTTTTATGCGACCCGCGCACCACCTGGTAACCAAAGCGCAGCAAAACGCCGGTCAGAATTTCGGCGGCCCAACTGGGAGCGGTCATCAGACAAATCGGTTCGTTAGAAAATTCCTGCAGCACCAAAAACAGATCGCTGTGCCAACAACTGTACAAATAGTTGGGAGACTCGAGCTTTTGGGCGTCCGGATGGACCCGGCGTTCGATGCGCAGCGTTTTGGTGATCATCTTGATCAGACAATAGGCGAGAAAAGAGAGAAAAGCGGTAAAAGGTTTGGAATAGGTGATCCGTCGGCGGAATTGTTTGAGGCGCATGCGCAGCGAAAGCGGTGCTGCTGTGGATTCGTTCATCTTGAGTCCTTTGTGCTGGTGAGATTGCCGGTGATCATTCGAGCGACAGGCAAACGCGCGAGCCACAATACCCGAGTGAAGCGCTTCGCTGTATGTCCTTTCGAGGAACCGTTCTCACCAGCTGTCGTTCAGAGGTGCGTTTAAGAACGCAAGTCCGATTTGTGAAAAGCTGGTTATGGCATAGCCGCCATAATCGTCGCGGCGGGCACTATCCGAGGCCTCACGCGCAACCGCTGTCTTTCGCCCCAGTCCGGTTCCGGTTCCTTCGTACCAGAGGTAGACCTTTTCACCCACTCCGGCAACGGTGGCGAACCACAGCGCTCCTTCATCCCAGGTTCCGACACGGCCGCGTTCGAACACGGGATTGTGGGGATAGCGTTCCCAATGCAAAAGATCGGTGGAGCGGGCCAGCCCGATGGCACGTGGATAATCGAAATAGCGATCGCAACCGCCATAGAACAGATAGAACCACGGCGGTTCATGCCAGATTCGCACCGTCGAAATGCTGAAACGATCGAAAGCGCCGGGCTGCCCGGAAGGCTGGAAAACCTGCTGTTCTTCCTGCAGATCGAATAGCAACCCATCCGCGCTCGGGCAGCAATAGATATCAAATGCACCCGTTGAATTCAAGCGCTGGTAAAAGATAAAATAGCGCCCCTGGTGGGCAACGATTTCCGGACTGGTTCCAGGAACCAACCGTTCGCGAGTGACTTTGGTGAAGTGAAAACCATCGTCCGAAATCGCCAGCCCGACGCCGGATGGCCGTTTGCCGCTCTTCCAGTCGCTGGCATGGGCGGTGTAATAGAGGTGTACACGGCCGTCGATGGCGATCGCTGCCGGATCGAGGATGTGACCGCTGTCATAGTCGGCTTTGCGATAGCCGACCCGCACGATCGGATTGCCGCTGAACGCTTCCCAATGCACGCCGTCAAAAGACTCCTGATCCGCTGTGGCAACACCGAGCTGGTCATGGCCTGCTTCATCCTGGCCGCGAAAATAATAAAAATAGCGATCGCGAAACCACAAAAGATCCGGGTTGGCGGCATGAATCGAGTGAAATGAACCGGGTTGCCGGGGAAGAATCGGATTGCCGGGGTGGCGCCGGAAGCGGATCATCTCCATATTCCTCTGTGAGGGTCAGACTGCACTTTTCTGCTCGGCAGCCATTTGCTTGCGTCTTTCGATGGTGTCGAACCAGGCTTTGATAACGGCTTGCACCAGGGTTGCCAGCGGAATGGCAAAAAAGAGTCCCCAAAACCCCCACAACCCGCCAAAGACCAAAACCGCAGCGATGATCGCCACCGGATGCAAATCCACCACCTCGGAAAGCAGCAATGGCGCGAGCAGATTGCCATCCAGAGCCTGGATGATCAGGTAGGCGATGATGACAGAAATCGAATTGCCGCTGAATCCCCACTGGATCAAAGCGATCAAGGTCGGCGGGAAAAACATCACGGTGGCGCCGATATAGGGCATGAGCACCGACAGACCCGTAAACAGCGCGATGATCAGAGCATAGCGCAACCCCAACAGAATGAAAACGATATAACTGCCGACCGCAACAATCAGAATTTCCCAGATTTTGCCGCGAATATAGTTGCTGATCTGCTGATCGACTTCACGCCACACCCCGGAAGCCAGAGAGCGGTTTTCGGGCAGGAATCGCGAGGTCCACACTTTGATCAATCGCTTGTCTTTTAAAAAGAAAAAGATCAGAAAAGGCACGATGATCAGATAGACAAAAAAGGTGATCACATTCTTGACCGAGGAGATCGAAAAACTCAGCAAGCGCTGGCCGAGATCGGTCAATTGCGAGCTGAGCGAGACGAGCAGCTGGCGGATTTGGTCGCGGGAGATGACATCGGGATAGCGGTCGGATAAATGCATGATGGAGTGCTGCAAACTCGAAATCATGCTGGGAAGCTCTTCGAGCAATTGGCCGATCTGTCGGAATGCCATCGGCAGCAAGACGATGAGCAGTGTCAGAACAATGGCCAGAAAGCTGATAAAAACGAAAATCACCGCCAGCAGATGCGGACAACGATGTCTTTCGAGAGCCGAAACCGGTCCATCCAGAACATAGGCCAAAACAACAGCGATCAGCAGCGGGGTGAGCATTTTGCCGAACAGCAGCAGCAGCAAAAGAGCCGCAAGCAACAAGACGATCAGGATGATCATCTGTGGGTCAGAAAAATGATTGTGCATCCAATCGCGAAAAAAAGTGATCATTGACGAATGGCACCCTTGCAATCAATTAACCGTTCTGGTCAGCGGCGTTCCCTCACCGGACGGGACAGCGCCGAGTTCTAGTGAAAGATAGCGAAAAAGACACCTGCCGCGACAGCAGAGCCGATGACACCCGCCACATTCGGTCCCATGGCATGCATCAGCAAATGGTTGTCCTGATCAAAACGCAGGGCATATTGCTGCACCACCCGCGCCGAGTCGGGCACTGCGGAAACACCGGCTGCACCGATCAGGGGATTGATTTTTTCCTTTAAGAACAGATTCATGAACTTGCCAAACACAAGACCGCCGAAAGTGGCGATGATAAAGGAGAACAAGCCAAGAAAAAAGATGCCCAACGATTTGGCCGTTAAAAAAACCGATGCCTGGGTGCTCGCACCGACCGCAAACGAGAGCAAGATCGTGCAGATGTCGAGAAGCGCGTTGCCGGCCGACTTGGCAAGACGATCGGTAACGCCGCTCTCTTTCAGCAAATTACCCAACATGAGCATGCCGACCAAAGTCAAGGAGCCCGGAGCGATCAGCGAAGCACCGATGACCACGATAATCGGAAAGATGATTTTTTCCTGTTTGGAGACTTCGCGGGGCGGTTTCATGCGGATTCTGCACTCTTTTTCGCTGATGACCAGCTTCATAATCGGCGGCTGAATCAACGGCACCAGCGCCATATAGGAATAGGCGGCGATGGCGATGGGCCCCAGCAGATGCGGCGCCAGCTGTGAGGAGAGAAAAATAGAGGTGGGTCCGTCCGCACCGCCGATGATTCCGATCGACGCCGCTTCCGGATTGCTGAATCCCAACATCAGAGCGCCGAGATAGGTGACGAAAATCCCCAGCTGGGCTGCCGCACCCAACAAGATCGATTTGGGGCTGGAAATGAGAGAAGAGAAATCGGTCATCGCGCCGATCCCAAGAAAGATCAGCGGCGGGAAAATACCGGAAGTCACTCCCCAATAGATCAAGCTGAAAACACTGCCTTTGTCATAGACCCCCAACGGCAAACCCGCCACATAGGGCATGTTGCCGATGATCACACCGAAACCGATCGGCACGAGCAACAGAGGTTCATATTTCTTGACGATCGCCAGATAAATGGCTGTGCAACCGACCACAATCATGATGACATTGCCGAGCGTCATATTGATAAAACCGGTGGTCTGCCAGATTCTGTTCAGGATGTCCATCTCATTCCTCCAGGTGATCGAGAACGATCAACAGATCGCCTTGATTGACTGAATCGCCTTGCTGGCAGCGGATCTCTTTGACGATGCCCTCGGAGTTGGAGTGAATCTCATTTTCCATCTTCATCGCTTCAAGGATCAACACCGTCTGTCCCAAATGGATGACATCGCCGACTCGGACCAGAATCTTTTGGATTTGTCCCGGCAACGGTGCAATTACCGAAAGGGTATTGACAACCGAGGATGGCCGGTGCAAGACAATCGGATTTGTGCTCGCTTTGGCCCCTGAAGATGCCGTACGCGGTTTGGGAGCACTCTCCGTATCGCTGGCGTGCGATACACGGACCGGCTTGATATCCGGAACCTGATCGATGCCGAGATCCTTGAGACCAACCGTGTACTCTTTGCCTTCAACAGCGATGCGCGCTTCATAAGCGGTAAACGCCTTGATGGTTACCGCATAGACCTTGCCGCCGATTTCCAGACGCAATTCTTTCTCTTCCATCAGACCCTCCAGGTCCTTCAAAGGGAATTTTTATGCCAAATTCGCAGACGAAATCTGTTCAGCGCAAACGCGCCGGCAGAAACCGCCGGCTCAAACCACCGCCAATGCGCCAGGCCGATTGGGGACTGCCTTTTGCAAAGGTGATCTCGCTCTGCAGAACATCAAAATGCAGCCGGCGATAGAATTCCACCGCTGTGGCGATGGCGATCAAATGGTCATTCGGGATCTTTTCGTCGGCCGATTTCGCGGCCGACAACAGAGATGGCGGCGAAACAGAACCCTCTTTGATCTGCCGCCTGGACCGCAACCGCCCGGCAATGTTGTTAAACGCAAGAATAATCAAAGAAATCAAGATCAAGCCAACAAAAACCACCAGCAAACCGCTGGCAGCGATGGTTAATCCGTTATTTTGTATCAGGTTTTCGACCATATCGAATCCTCCGGGGATCCAGGGAGAACATTTCTTCTTTTAACCGCCCGGTGCAGTGCCTGCGGGCTGAATCGAGCGATCCGTGATTGCTCCAGGGCTGCAAAACCGATTGAGCCCATCAGCAACCCGAGAACCGGTATAATAAAATTCGCTACAGCGGAATGTTGCCGTGTTTTTTCGGCGGATTTTCGTCCCGCTTGTTGTGCAGCATTTCGATCGCTTTGATCAATTTGTAGCGCGTCAACTTGGGTTCGATCACTTCATCGACAAAGCCTTTGCTGGCAGCGACGTAGGGATTGGCGAACTTTTCCCGGTATTCGCTGATCTTTTCCTGCAGCTTGGCTTCCGGATCTTCGGCGGCTTTGATCTCTTTGGCAAAGATGATTTCGCTGGCGCCTTCCGGCCCCATCACCGCGATCTCCGCGGATGGCCAGGCATACAGCACATCGCCGCGCAAATGTTTGGAGTTCATCACGCAAAAAGCGCCGCCATAGGCTTTGCGGGTGATGACGGTGATTTTGGGCACCGTCGCTTCTGCGTAGGCGTAGAGCATCTTGGCGCCATGGCGGATGATGCCGGTGAATTCCTGTTGGGTGCCCGGCATAAAACCCGGGACATCCTCGAAGGTCACGATCGGGATGTTAAAAGCATCGCAAAAACGAACAAAGCGCGCCGCCTTGATCGAGGCGTTGCCATCGATCACCCCGGCCAGATATTTGGGCTGGTTGGCGACCAGACCGATGACGTGGCCGTTGAGATAACCGAAACCGATAATGATATTGGGGGCAAAGTATTCCTGGATTTCGAAAAAATCGCCGTTGTCGAGAATCTTGAGCAGAATCGCTTTCATGTCATAGGGCTTGTGCGGCTCGTCGGGGACGATATAGTTGAGCTCGGCATCAAGGCGATCCACGGGATCGTGGCACTCCACAGACGGGGGCTCTTCCAAATTGTTCTGCGGCAAGAAACAGACCAGTTTGCGGATTCCCTCGAACAATTCTTTTTCGCTGTCATAGGTAAAATGCGAGATCCCGCTCTTGGTCGAGTGCACGTCGGCGCCGCCCAATTCGTCCGAGCTCACATCTTCATGGGTCACCGCCTTGACGATTTTGGGGCCGGTCAGAAACATAAAAGAGGTGTTGCGCACCATAAAGATGAAATCGGTCAGCGCCGGCGAATAGACCGCCCCTCCGGCAGCCGGTCCGACAACCGCGCTGATCTGCGGGATCACGCCGGAATAGAGAACATTGTTGAGGAAAATGCTCGTGTACCCGGCCAGCGAGTCGACGCCTTCCTGAATTCGGGCGCCGCCCGAATCGTTGATGCCGATGATCGGAGCGCCGACTTTGGCGGCCATGGCCTGAATCTTGACGATTTTCTCCGCCACCACTTTGGAGAGCGACCCGCCATAGACGGTAAAATCGAATGAGTAGACATAAACCAGGCGGCCGTGAATGGTGCCATAACCGGTGATAATGCCGTCGCCGTAGATCTGTTTATCCTGTAAACCAAAAGCGTCCGCGTTGGAGACGCGAAACATGTCGATCTCTTCGAAACTGTAGGGATCGAGCAAAAGATTGATCCGCTCGCGGGCCGTCAATTTGCCTTTTTGGTGCTGTTTTTCGATCGCCTCCGGGCCGCCGCCCAATCGGGCCTGTTCGGTCTTTTCCTTTAGCTCGAGAATCTTGCGTTCTCTGCTCATACCCTTCTCCTCTGAGAGACTTCCAGACTTGCAAGTGTAAACCTTAGACGAGGTTTTTTCAATGCGCCTGTTCTTCGCCGTGTTGACAGATTTCGGTCAGCACTTTGCCGGTCGATCGAGGATGCAGAAAAGCGATCTGGTTGCCGTGCGCGCCCGGGCGGGGAACCACGTCGATCATCTCGATCTGGTTGCTGCGCATGTTTTCGATTTCCCCCTCGATGTCGTCGGTCTGCAGGGCGATGTGGTGAATGCCCTGCCCCTTTTTCTCGAGAAAACGGGCGATCGGGCTCTCGGGATCGGTCGGCTCGAGCAATTCGATATGGACCTCGCCGATGCGAAAAATGGCGACGCGCACCTTTTGATCCGTCACCTCTTCGATGCCGACCAGCGGCAACCGCAATTGGTCGCGGTAGAACGGAATGGTGGCTTCCAGAGATTCCACCGCAATGCCGATATGGTTGATCTGGGTAATCATGATCGATCCATCTCCTTAAAAATCCATTCGATCTGTCTGTTGATCAATGCATAGGGGGTTTCCTGATGGCTGATGAGGCGCTCGACCCACTGATCCATTTGCCTGTCGATCTCCACCTTCCGCTCGATATGGTCATTTATTTTGGACTGCAATTGCTGGCGCAACTCGCGACGCAGGCGCAGGCGCCGGCGCCTGTCGATTTCTCCGGTTTCGGCATAACGCTGCAAACGGCCGGCAATGCTATCGATCAAATCGTCAATGCCCCGGTCAAAGAGTGCAGAGACCATTACCACCGGCGGAACCGGCCGCTCCGGGGTTGGGTTGGCCAGCGACAGCACATAATCCACTTCCGCGCGCAGGCGGGCCGATTCGTCTTTATCGCTCTTGTTGATCACATAGATATCGCCGATCTCCATGATTCCGGCTTTTAGCGCCTGAATCTCGTCGCCGAGACCGGGCACCAGCACCAGCAACACAAGGTCGGAGAGCTGCGCGATTTCGATTTCAGTTTGGCCGACGCCGAGAGTCTCGACGATCACCCGATCATAGCCGGCGGCATCGAAAATTTTTACCGCATCCGCGGTAGCGCCGGCGATGCCGCCCAGATGCCCTCGGGAAGCCATGGAGCGGATGTAGACGCCGGGGTCAAGCGCATGACTCTGCATGCGCAGGCGGTCGCCCAACAGCGCGCCGCCGGTAAACGGCGAGCTCGGATCGACCGCGATCACTGCCGCTTTGCGGCCGGCTTTGCGCTCCTCGCTGAGCAGCCGGTCGAGCAAGGTGCTCTTGCCGGCGCCCGGCGGCCCGGTCAAGCCGAGGACAACCGCCTTGCCCGTGCTTGGATAGAGACGATCGATCAGCTCTTCTCGCCCCGGAAGGTCGTTCTCGACCAGACTGATCGCGCGCGCGATCGCCCGTTGCTGACCTTGTCGCACACCGTCTGCAAGTGTCATCGGCTGACGACTCGTTCTCGATTGGCTTCGATGAAATCAATGACCGCCGAAATCGATGTTCCAGGCGTAAAGACCGCCTCGACACCCTTGTCGCGCAAATAAGCGATATCGCTATCCGGAATCACCCCGCCGCCGAACACCACCACATCCTGCGCCCCTTGCCGCTGCAGCTCGTCCACCACCGCCGGAAAGAGCTCGTTGTGCGCGCCGGACAACAGGCTTAAACCGACAAAATCGACGTCCTCCTGCAGCGCAGTCCGCACGATGGATTCTGGCGATTGGCGGATGCCGGTATAGATCACTTCGTAACCTGCATCTTTGAGTGCGCGGGCGATATATTTGGCTCCCCGATCGTGACCATCGAGACCGGGTTTGGCGATCAATATGCGGATTTTTCGCTCCACCTTGATTTTCCTTTCCGCCGAGTTACAGAACAATCGATTCGCGATATTCACCAAATTCCTGGCGCAGGACATTGCAGATTTCGCCAAGGGTGGCATAGTTCTGCACCGCCTGCAAAATGACCGGCAGCAAATTTTGCGACGAGTCGCGGGCTGCGGTCTGCAGTTCATGCAGGGATTTTTCCAGCTCGGCGGCGCTGCGCCCGGCGCGGACTTGCTGCAGCTTCTCGATCTGGACTTGCCGCAAGCGCGGATCCACCCGCAACAGACCCTTTGGCGCATCTTCCTTGACGGTGAACTTGTTGACCCCCACGACCACCCGCTCCCCTGCTTCGATCTGCTTCTGCACCGCATAGGCGGCGTCCTGAATCTCTTTTTGCGGATAGCCTGCCTCGATTGCATGCACCATGCCGCCGACCGACTCGATTTTATCGAGATAGGCCCAGGTCTCTTCCTCGATGCGGTCGGTCAGCGCCTCGATGGCATATGAACCGCCGAGAGGATCGATCGTATCCGCAACGCCGGATTCGTAGGCGACGATCTGCTGTGTGCGCAGGGCGATGCGCACCGATTCCTCGCTCGGCAAACTCAACGCTTCATCGCGGGAATTGGTGTGCAGGCTCTGGGTGCCGCCGAGAACCGCAGCCAGGGTCTGAATGGCCACCCTGACGATGTTGTTGTCCGGCTGCTGCGCCGTCAAGGTGCTGCCCGCGGTCTGTGTATGGAACCGCAACATCAACGACTTGGGATTGCGGGCGTGAAATTTTTCCTGCATCACCCGCGCCCACACCCGTCGGGCGGCGCGGAATTTGGCCACCTCTTCCAGCAAATCATTGTGGCTGTTGAAAAAGAAAGAGAGCCGGCCGGCAAAATCATCGATATCCAATCCGGCAGCCAGCGCCGCCTTGACATATTCGATGCCGTCAGCGAGGGTGAACGCCACCTCCTGCACCGCTGTCGAACCTGCCTCGCGAATGTGATAACCGGAAATGCTGATGGTGTTCCAGTTGGGCACCTCAATGGAACAAAAGGCAAAAATATCGGTAATCAGACGGATCGACGGTTTGGGCGGAAAAATATAGGTGCCGCGGGCGATGTATTCCTTGAGGATGTCGTTCTGAATCGTGCCGCGCAGCTTGTCCTTGCTCACCCCCTGCTTTTCCGCCACCGCAATATAAAAAGCAAGCAGCACCGCCGCCGGCGCATTGATCGTCATCGAAGTCGACACCTGGTCCAGAGGAATCCCGTCGAAAAGAATCTCCATGTCGCCCAAGGTATCGATCGCCACCCCCACTTTGCCCACTTCACCGACGCTGTGCGGATCATCCGAATCGTAGCCGATCTGGGTGGGCAAATCGAAAGCTACCGACAAGCCGGTCTGCCCCTGACTCAGGAGGTATTTGTACCGCGCGTTGCTCTCTTCAGCCGTGCCAAAACCTGCATATTGGCGCATGGTCCACAGCCGGCCGCGATACATGGTCGGTTGCACTCCCCGTGTGTAGGGATAGTCGCCGGGAAAACCCAGTTTGTCGAGATAGTGTTCACTCGCCTGTTCAGTCGGCAGATAGACGCATTCCAGCGGAATGCCGGATCCGGTGCAGAATTGGGGTTTGCGCTCCGGGAACCGTTGCAAAACCTTATCCACATTGGACTCCCATTGGCGTACAGCTTCGCGAATCGTTTGATAATCGCTCATAGCCGTTGGTCACTCCTTTTTCTCTGGCTTGAGATCCCTTTCATGGATTTAAGGCAACGCAGAGGGGTGCCCTTCGATCGGAATAAAAATGTATAAAAATTATTGTCCATTTCAAAATGTATTCTCTCATCGGTTGGCCGAATTTGCTGAATCGATTGCGCGAAACCATTTAAGTTTGTTAAAAGGTGAGGCACAAAAACATAATTTAGTCGCAATCGGCCGAAATTCATTGACCATCGAGGCAGGAATCGCGCAGCAGGAGTCGGCAGCGCCGCTTAAATCTGTAGCTGCAACGCTGCTAAAGCGGGGATTGGGGGATTCAGCGTTCGATACCCTTACGGGCGAGAACGCCTTGCTGGTAGTAGTGTTTGACTTGTCGCATTTCGGTGACCAGGTCGGCACGATCGATCAGCTCCTGCGGGGCGCGCCGGCCCGTGAGAATCAGTTCGACCGCCGCAGGTTTGCAGTCCACCAGATGCAAAACCGTCTCCAGCGACACGAGACCAAACCAGAGCGCCACGAGGATTTCATCCAACACGATAATATTGAAATTGCCGGACTGCATGACTTCCAGACAGCGCTGTAAACCTTGTTCTGCGCGCTGCCGGTCGCGATCGGTCACCTCTTCGCGGCGAATGCATTTGTTGCCGCCGAACTGCTCGATCGCGATCAAGGGGAAATCCTGCAGAGCGCGCAATTCGCCGTACACCTGCCCCTTCATGAATTGACCGATAAAAGTCTTCATGCGATGTCCGGCGGCGCGCAGCGCCAATCCCAGGGCAGCGGTGGTCTTGCCTTTGCCGTCGCCGGTATAGATCTGTATCATGCCTTTTTGTTTGGTTTTTCCAGCCACTCGCACCTGCCTTACATCAGCTCAATTATCGCAGTTGTTTCGGCTCAAGTTTTCCGTTCTTCGCAAAAAACCCGCATTTCTGCATCCGCCGCAGCGGCGGCGCCACGCTTTGCAGCAATGTTCAGAAAACGCTGCACGGTCTCTTCCCGCCGCCTGGCGCGGTTGGGTTCATTTGCGTGTTTTGAACCGCGCTGCATCGACAATCGAATAGATGTGTACAATCCAGCCGAGCAAAATCACCCACAGCAAAGCGGCAAATAAAAAATGAACAACAGCGGCCAGCAACCGACCCTGCAAAAGTTGTCCCAGTCCTGGAATCACGAGGCTGGCCAGAGCAGCAATCACATTTCCGGTGGATCCTTGTCCATTCATGTAAAGCTATCCTCTCTGCACTGAAAGATCTAAAGATGTCGATCGAAGCCGCCGGCAATCAACTCGAGCGTGCCGGCGGCAAGGGGTTATCCTGCCACGCCGGGCAATACGGACAGGGATGGCCAACGGGATAGTCTGTGCCTTCGACATGCGGACAGCCGCTGATCCGATCAGACATGACCACCTGCTCGGCGTTCTGCTCTTTGATATAGTCGAGCGCCTGTTGATAGATTGCCTGATCGAAGCGAATATCAGCAGTTGTACTGGTCCACGAGCGTTCAACCATGACCTTCCCGCTGTGGCGTTCGACGATCCGCACCACCAGTTTGCTGGCTGTATGCCGATCCGGGCCGTAGAGCAACACAGTTGCAACCGGAGCATCTTGGCTGTTCAAGGCTATCCTCCTAGGCGAATTGAGCGTTGGGCAGAGAATCGAGTATCTGTTGCAACGATTGCACAGCAGTGGCAAACAGCTCCGGCTGGGTGCGGCCGTAATGCGATTCCGCTACCGAAAGATGCGGCTCGAGGACGAGGAATCCGGCAAATCCGTCGCTGAAAGCTTCGTGCAAAATCCGGGCGATATCGCCGTCTCCCTGTCCCGCCGGCACCACGGTGCCGTCCTTGAGCAGCGCATCCTTGATGTGGAAATAAACGACATGGTCGCGCAACTTGCCCCAGGCATCGCGATAGGGTTGCTGACCGCATTGAACAAAGTTGGCAAAATCGAACACCGCCGCAAAGGCCGGCGAATCGATCTCCCTAAACAGAGCCAGGCAGCGGTCGCCTGTATCGCCAAAGATCTCTTTTTCATTTTCATGCGCCAGGATGCGGCCGGCGTCCTCGGCCAGCTCGACCAGAGCAGCGAGCCGATCTGCCACCGGCTGCAGAAAAGCATCAAAATCGCTTCCCGGCGGTGGATAGAACGAAAAAGCGCGGATAAACGGCGCATCCAGGCGATCGGCGATCTCGAGCGCGCGCTTCATCGCATCAAGCTGCAGTTGGAACTCTGCATCGATCGGCACTTTGCCGATCGGCGAACCGATCGCCGAAAATCCCATGCCGGCATCGCCGGTCTGCCGGCGGATGAGGGCTATTTCAACATCGCTGAGATCCAGGACATTCTTCCCCCACACACCGCGCAACTCGATGTGATGGATGTCGTGTTTTTGCAGGATGTCGATCTGTTGTTCCAAATCGTCGGCAATCTCGTCGGCAAAGGCGCTCAGTGTATAGTCCATCTCTTCTCCACTTGTGCAGATCACCTGTTTCCAGGCAGCCATTGAAAGGCCAGGGCCGTCATATCGTCCTGCTGCCGCGCACCCTGGCTGTAGCGATGCACCTGGTCGAGCAGAGCTCGCAGCAGTTCATCGCAATTCTGCCACCGGCGCGAGGCCGACTCATGCAAGCGATCGAGAGAAAAGGCGCGGCGTTGCGCGTCCTGCGCTTCGATCAGCCCGTCTGTATAGAGAAACAGGCAGTCTTCTGGCTGCAGCTGGAAACTCTGTGTTTGAAAATTCATTTCCGGGAAAATGCCCAACGGCCCACCCCCTTTTCCGGCGATAGCCTGGGCGATGCCGCTCTGGGCATCGATCCGGAGAATGGGCAGATGGCCGGCATCGCAAAAATCGACTCGGCCGGATCGCAGGTTCACAATCAAAACCTGCATGGTGACGAACAACCCGCTGCTGGTCTGTTGCAGAACCTGAGAGTTGAGTTTTTCGATCAGCGACAGAGGCTGCGAATCCTGCTGCACATAAAAGCGGAAGTCGCTCATCATCCGAGCCATAAACAGCGCCGCCGGAATGCCTTTTCCAGACACATCACCAATGGTCAAAGCGAGCAAATCATCGGGCAATTGGACGGCGTCGTAAAAATCACCGCCGACCGATACCGCCGGCACACTGGAGGCGGCGAGCTCGAACGGATCGCCCCCGCTTCCCGGCAGTGTCTGTGGCAAAAAGCTCTGCTGCACGCGTTCGGCCAATTGCAGCTGCAAATTGAGCCGCTCCTGTTCGAGAGAGAACTGATGCATGCGCGCGTTATCGATCGCCAGGGCGACCTGACGGCAAAAGGTGGCAAAAAGATCCACATCCTGCTCGGAAAATGGACGGCTGTCCAGGCGATTGATCACCTGGGCGACGCCGATCAGCCGATCCTGCACCATGAGCGGCACCGAGAGAATGGAGCGGGAAATAAAGCCGGATTGTTCATCGATAGCGCGGAAAAATCGGCGATCCCGATCCACATCGGCCACATTCAGTGGCTTTTGGTGCTGCCAGACCCAGCCCGCCAATCCCTGACCCTTTTTCAGCTGCACAATCTCGCGAATCTGTTTGCCGACCACGCCGAGCGCCACCTTGCATTCGAGCCGGTCGATCTCTTCGTTGATCAAAAAAACCGAACTGGCTTCAGCTTGCATGACGGCCTGCGCTTTTTCCATTACCAGCTCGATCAACCGATCCAGATCGAGAGTCGAGCTGATCAAAGCGCTGACCTCGATCAACGTCGACAAATCCGCCACCCGGCCGCGCAGTCGCTCGATTTCAGCGCGCAACGCCAGGATATCATCGCCTTTTGCCATATCGGCATCGCTTATTTGAGCAAACCGATGGTTATGACAACCGCCTGATCGTCATAATCATTGAAAGTGTAGAGATATTCGGAATTGAGCAGAATGGTGAAATTCCAGGTACGGAACAGGCGCACTCCGGCCTGCACACCGATCTGAAATCCATCGCCGCTTTTTTCCTCGCCCTCAGAGTGCGATTCATACGGTTCATCGTGAGAAACCCAATGAAAACCGAATGAACCGCCCAAATAGGGACAAACATCGCTGCGGGTCAAGAGATAGTCAAAAAAGATATTGGCGGCAAATCCCTTGCGTAAACCGACGAGCATCCCGGCCGTGAAATCGGTCATCTCATAGCCCATGCGGTAATCCATGATGAACGAACGATCCTCTCCGTCATAACCACTTTGCGGATAGAGGTAACCGAAGGAGAAACCGTTCCGCCGACGGCTTTGGCGTACCCGCGGTTCAGCCGTCTCTTTCTCCATAATCACACCGGCTTCCGCCGTCTGCGAAAGAGGCTTCAGAGTGATGAGGCTGAGTGCAACGCGCTGCATCACCGCTTCCAGGTCTTCGAGAGTGGTCGAGGACGTATGATCGCTGATCAAGACTTGCCGGCTGCCGGCATCCACCAGCATGTATTGCACCAGGACTTTTTCTCCCAGCCTGCTCAATGTGCAGAGCACCACATGGCTGGCGTTCAATTGCTGCGCCATCGTTACCGCACAATCGACTTCATGGCAGGCTTGATCCGGAAATTGATTCTCGACCGCCATCGGCGATATGAATTCCAGATCACTTCTTTTGCGCAATTCCATTTCCAGGAGCGTTTCGGCGCTGCGGGCGCTGATTTCATCGATGCCGACCACGGCAAAGGGCAAAAGGGCCATGCGATCTGCGCGATAGGGAGGATCAGCAAAAGCTGAAGAACACAAAATCCCCCACACCACAACACCCAAAATCAGCCAAATGGTTTTCATGGACTTCCTTTACTTTTCAGACTGTTGCTGAGTGGTTCTCTTCCTGCGAATCAGCAAGAGAAAAGAGATCTTGCAGCATCGATTCGATCATCTGCCAGGAGAGAAAAAACGGTTTTTTAACCACGGTCAGATGCAAAGTGCGCTCCTGGATTTCATAATTTCCCTCAAAGCCTTGCCCGACGAAATGACCGGCGCCTGGCTCTCCCCGCAGATCGACATTGTACCGCCCCGCCGCTTTTTGCGCTCGAGCAAAATAGTTTTCGGGATTCACCCTGAGCGGAAACGAAAATTTCCGCACCTTTTCCTCCTTTTCCGCTTGCCTGCGATTTTTGTCGCAACGCAGCCGGGAAACGATTATTTCACGAAACGGATCGACATGGGATAGCGGTAAAACACGCCTTCGTTGGCTTTCATCGCACCGATGATGGTGACGATCACACCGAAAACAAACAGAGCGATGAGAATAGGAATTCCGATCAGAGCGATCGACAGCAGCGCGGCGATAAGGATATAGATCGCCAGGCTGATTTGAAAATTGACCACTTCTTTGCCGTGCTCACCCACTTGCGGCAGTTCGTCCTTTTTGATCATCCAGATGACCAGCGGAGCGATAATGTTGCCAAAGGGGAAAACAAAGCCGGCGAAAGCCGAAATATGGCAGAGCATGGACCACGTGCGTTCGTTTTTGTTGTCAACAGGTTCAGCCATCACATTTCTCCTTCTGTTTGCACAGGCAGTGATCGATCTTTGTACAAATCTATGCGCCGCGGAAAGCCTGATCGATGAGCTGCTGAGCCTGGTCTTGAATCTCTTTGAGATGATCCGGCCCCTTGAAACTTTCCGCATAGATCTTGTAGACGTCTTCGGTTCCCGACGGCCGCGCCGCAAACCAGCCGTTTTCACTGACCACCTTGATCCCGCCGATCGCTGCGCCATTGCCGGGTGCATGGGTGAGCACCTGCTGGATCGGTTCACCGGCGATTTCGGTTGCAGCAATTGACGCGGCATCGAGTTGGGCGAGGATTTTTTTCTGCCGGCTGTCGGCCGGAGCGTCTATGCGTTCATATACGGGAGATCCATATTCTTGTTCCAGAGAATGGTAAATTTCCGCCGGATCCTTGCCAATGACAACGGTCATCTCCGCTGCGAGCAGATCGAGGATGAAACCGTCTTTGTCGGTGGTCCAGGTCTGGCCGTTGCGCCGCAGAAATGAGGCGCCGGCGCTCTCTTCGCCGCAGAAACCGAGTTCGCGGCTGAGCAAGCCGTCGACAAACCACTTGAAACCGACCGGCATTTCAACCACCCGGCGGCCGAGACCGGCGGCGACCCTGTCGATCATCGAACTGGAGACCAGCGTCTTGCCGATTGCGGTCTGCGCCGGCCAATCGGGGCGGTGGCGCAGCACATACCACACGGCCGCGGAGAGATAGTGATTCGGATTCATCAATCCATCGCTTCGGGTCACGATGCCGTGGCGATCGAAATCGGTGTCGTTGCCAAAAGCGATATCGAACTGATCCTTGAGCTGGATCAGACCGGCCATGGCAAAAGGCGACGAACAATCCATGCGGATTCTGCCGTCCCAATCCAGCCGCATAAACGCAAAACGCGGATCCAGGGAGCGGTTGACGACGGTCAAATCCAGACCATAGCGATCGGCGATGGGGTCCCAATAGTCGAGGCCGGCACCGCCCATGGGATCGACGCCGATTTTGATTCCGGCGCCGCCGATCGCCTGAAGGTCGATCACTTCTGCCAGTTCATCGATATAGGGCTCGATAAAATCCATGCCGCGGATCGTATCGGCTTGCAGAGCGCGCTGCAAAGCCATGCGCTTGACCGCTTTCAATCTATCGCTCAACAGCTGGTTGGCGCGTTTTTGAATGCGATCGGTGATCTGACTGTCGGCCGGACCGCCGGTGGGTGGATTGTATTTAAAGCCGCCATCGCGCGGCGGATTGTGCGACGGCGTGATCACCACCCCGTCAGAGCGAGTACCTGGATGGCTGCGGTTAAAGTTGAGAATGGCGTGCGAAATGACCGGCGTAGGCGTCGCGCTCCGGCCTTGCTGATAGCGAAGGTTGATCCCGTTGGCCGCCATCACTTCCACTGCCGTGCACCAGGCCGGCTCGGAGAGGGCGTGCGTATCCATGCCGAGAAAAAGCGGACCCTCGATTCCTTGCGCCCGCCGCTCGTCACAAACCGCTTGCGCCATGGCAAGCACATGCTCTTCGTTGAAACGACAGTCGTGCGAACTGCCGCGATGGCCGGAAGTGCCGAAACGGATCAGCTGGTGCGGATCGCGGAGATCTGGCTTGAGCAGATAGTATGCGGAGACCAAACGCTGCACATTTTCCAGCGTTTCATTCGGCGCTTGTTTTCCAGCCCACGGATGTTGAGCCATGTTTCCTCCACTCAATTCATTTGGGATAGCGAGTATCCGATCCCGTTGATCGATTGAGCGATCGCTTTTTTCACTCTGTTTTTAAAAATTCTTCTGCATAGGCAAACACCGCCGGCGCCCCGCCCGTATGCCAGAACAGCACATTTTGCTTGCGGCTGAACACGCCCTTATCGATCATATCCAGCAAGCCGGCCATGGCGCGGCCGGTGTAGACCGGGTCGAGGATCACCGCCTCTTCGCGGGCCAGCAGGCGGATCGCATCGCGTTCCGGCTTGCCCATGCGGCCGTACCCCTCGCCGAGATAGTCAGTATTGATTTCGAAATCCTGCGGTTGAAAGGTTTCTTGCAGCTGCAGCAACGAGGCCAGATCGTTGGCAAGCGCGGCCAGTTCGCTGCGAAACGGCTGCGGACCGGAATCCGTTCGATCGATGCTGATGCCCAGCAGGCGGCCGTAGTAACCAAAAATCCGCGCACCCACCGCCAGTCCGGCCTGCGTGCCGCCCGAACTCGTCGCGAACACGATGGCATCCGGATCGACATCCATCTGCGACAACTGGTTAAGCGTCTCCTGCATGGCGACAGCATAAGCGAGCGCTCCCAGCCGGTTGGAGCCGCCGATCGGGATCACATAAGGCCGGCGTCCCTGCCGCCGCCGCTTTTCCGCCAGTTCTTCCATCGCCTGGCTGCGGTTCTCAGGCGCGGTCCAGTGCAGCTCCGCACCCAGCAGCTCGTCGAGCAGCAGATTGCCGTTGGCTATTGCCGGCGGCGAACCGCCGAGAACCAGATCGCAGCCGAGCCGGTTGCGCACCGCCGCGGCCGCTGTCTGCCGGCAGTGGTTGCTCTGCGCACCGCCGGCGGTGATCAGCAGGTCGGATTTCTGTTTCAGTGCCTCGGCAACCAGATACTCCAACTTGCGCGCTTTGTTGCCGCCGCCGGCCAAACCGGTGCGGTCATCCCGCTTGATCCAGATGGTCGGACCTTTCAACTTCAGGCTGAGCCGGTAGAGCGGCTCGATCGGTGTCGGCAATTGCGCCATGTGCACGCGGTGAAACGAAGCCAGATCTTTCATAGCAACGGCCACTCCCTCCATGATCGGCGCAGCAAGATTCGGCCAAAAGTCGTCCGTCTATCGCCCGGCAGATCCGGCGTCGGGCCCGTCACCCGCAGGCGCACAAAAAATTGCCCGCCGGCCTGGCGGTCGACGGCCGGAACCTCCAGCCAAAAATTGCTCACCCGGTGATAACGGTTGAGACGAAAATTGAAACGGTCGATATCCACCGGCAGGGCTTCTGCCGCGCTCCTGCCATACAGCAATTCGGCGCGATGGAAATCGATACCGGACGCACCGCTGTCGAAAAGACAGACCACGTCGATCGATCCCGGCTGCAAAAGATCGCCTTCGACGGCAAAAAACAGACAGGTATCGCCCGGCGCGGCGAACGATTCGGTGTGCCAGCCGCCAAGCGGCTGCGAGCGAAAAACGGCCAGAGAATCGGAAATGTCAGCGAAAGGAAAAGCCCGGCGCGCCAATTCGGCAGTAAACGCCGGGAAATCGACCGAGTCGCGAAAGCGCTCGTGCAGCTCGGTGCGCTTCACCGGCACAACCGATTGACCCCAGCGCGAGACGGCTTTGGATATCCGGCTGCCTTCTACATCGATGACCGCAAAAATCTCGGCAGCGCGTAGCGGTGTCAAGGTACCTGCAGCCTGCTGTTCCGCCAGCTGCTGCAAATTCTGCAGCAGCACGAGAGTCGCGAGCACCGCCTCGCTCTCCTGGCACATAGCCGCAGTGCCCTTGTTCTCCGCTGTTTGCAGAGCCCGGCGCGCCGACTCGATCGCGCCCTCGAGTTCACCGCGGTCGTGGAATTCTTCCAGCAACCAGCCGCCGAAGTGCAGGGCGCGGAATTTATCCTCGATCTTGCCTTGCGAGATAACCCCATCGACAAAGATCTGACCGCCAGCGGCAAAGATCAATTCTTGCACCGTTCGACTCCCTGCCAGTTGCCAGCCGACCGGACCGATCTGCTCCACCCACCGGGCATAAGCCCGCGGTTCGGGAATCCCCTGTTCCCCGGCAAAAGCGCGGCTGAACTCGGCAACTGTGCGGCCGTCGCAATTCCATCCCCATTCGGCCGCTGCAGCAATCGTGGGCCGATAATAATCGTTGCGCGGCGGAGCGTAGCCGCGAAAAGAGCGCAAGCCTTTGCGGCTGAACTCCTGCATGCGTGCCTGCATCAACTGCACGCTGCTGAATGGAAAGATCGTCCGCCAGGAAGAGGTCAATTGCGGATAGACCCCGAGCCAGCCGCCGCTGCCGCTGTAGGCGGCCAACAGCGAATCGATCATCGGCCGATGCGAGCTGTCGTAGGTCAGCCCCCCGTGATAAAAAGTCACCCGCACGCCGGGATCGATCGCCTGCAAAATGGCGGCATTGTGCGCGTAACTGGCCTGTGACAACAGAATGTGCAGCACATCCCCGGGGTGACGGTCTTGAACCCGTTTAAAAGCCCGGCAAACACCCTCGGTCTCCAGAACAAAGGGATCCTGTCCCAGACAGCGATCGCAATAACAGCCGGCCTCGGTCTCGGACAGCCAGACGTTGACTTCATCAACGCCCGGCTCTGCGAGCAATTGATCGATCCAGCCGCTCAACAACTCGACGGTCCTGGGCTGCGAAAAACAGACGCCGGGCTGATAATCGTTGGGCAGGGGTTTGCCCGGCTGTGGGATCGACGCCGTTTCCGGATGGTGGCGGAACAGACCGGTGACGGCCAGCAGTTCCAGATGGCGGATCACCGGCACGACGTGGATATGGCGGCGCCGGCACGCGGCGAGCATCTGCTCGTCAAAAGAGGCCTGCGGCCTGCCGGATTCGTCAAACCCGAGATTGGAGTGCATCTCCACGACGTTAAACTTGTGCGCCGCCATCCAGTCGAGATCACCGATAAAATTCCAACCCCATTGCCCGCGATGCTCGATGTCGGGCCAGTCGCGGATCCAAACCTGCGGGATGCGCACCAGTGCTGTTTGCAGGCTGTCCAGCGCCAGCAGCCGGCGCAAACTCTGGGCGCCGTACCACAATCCCAACTTGGACTGCGCCGTGATTTGCAGACCGCTAAATCGGCCGTCCGACTTTTGCGGCGCTATCGTGTAAGCCTGCTCGGGGAAAGCGATTCCTGCGATTGCCTGTTTCCAGGCGTCGATCTGCTCGGGGGTTGTTTCCGGAATCAGGACAAATTCGATGAGCCAATCACCGCCCTGGTCCAGAGGCTGCAAAAGCTCGCCGAATTCGGCATCATCCGTCCCGAAGGACGCCGGCCAACGCAAACCGATCTCCTGCAACGCCACCTGTGCATCGCCGTCGATGCGGATCTCCTGCGGCAGCGGCAGCAGACGGTCGAGCCAAAAATCGGCATTCGGCACCTGCGAACAGGAAGACATCAGCAAAGCAAGCAAAAGCAGCATCGCACTCGGTCTAAAGTGCATGGCCGGACCCAAGGCCTGCGGCCGAATTTGCAGATTCATGGTTTCCTCTCGATTTTTTTCGCTTTGCCTGAAGCGCCGCGTTCATTTGATACAGGTCAAACGGCCGCTGCGGCGCTCGCCGGATCCCTGCAGACAATAGCTGTAAATCCCGCTCGGCCAATCGGCGGTGCCGACCGCCGCTCGATAGGATCCGGGAGCAAAATAGCTGTGCTGAAAAACGGTTTGGGCGCGGCGGCCGAGAAGATCGTACACAACCAGCGACAGGTTCTGGCCATGGCGCACGGAGAATTCGATGGTCGTCTGTTCATTAAAGGGATTGGGATAGTTGCCGCAAACCTGAAAAGTCGCCGGTCTGGCGCTGTTGTCGGAATCTGATCGGCCGACGCTGTTTTCGCCGCCCCAAAAATAGAGGAGAATCTCATCCACCAGCGCTCGCCAATTACCCCACGAATGGCTCTCGTTTACCTCGCGATAGTCGAATGCATAGCCTTTGTCCGACAGCACTTTGTGCATTCGCCGGGCGCCTTCTTCGGTATCGTGAATGACGCCGGTGGTCATTGCGATCCTGAGCGGCATCACTGCCGCGCCGGCATACAGGCTATAGATCTGGTGGTTGTAGGAAAATGCCGGCGATTGAATACCCAGCAGGTGAAATCGATCGGTATGGCGCGTTCCCAGATAAGCGGCGAACAAGCCGCCCATCGATGTGCCGAGAATCGCGCGACCGTCAGCATCGGCGCGGGTACGATAGGTCGAATCGATATAAGCGGTCAGCTCCTGCGCGACAAAATCGGCAAAGCGGGGATTGAGATTGTATTCCTGCATGCGCCGGTTTTCATCGGGATTTTCGGGATTGCGCGGATCGATAAAAACCGCCAGCACCGGCTCCACTCGCCCGTCGGCGATCAGGTTGTCCAACACAACCGGCACGGCACCCAGACGCGCGTCTGCATACTCGTGGCCGTCGGTGATGTACAACACCGGCAACTCTCCCATCTCCTGGCCGACCGCCGGCGTGTAGACGCGGATGTTGACCTTGTAGCCGAGATGAGCGCTCGACAAAGCGATGGGCGCGGACAACGAACCCTGGGCGATCCCGGGTGATCGCAGGGTCTCCTGCGGATAGAGCCAGGCCGGCATGCGCAGCTCCGAGTTGGGACCGTAACCGCCCCACTGCACAAAGGGATTGGCAGGATCGAGAATCCATTGGCTGCCGTTGAGCACGATCTTGTAGTCCAGACGAGCATTGGTCGGGAACTGTGCGCACAAGAGCCACACATCGCTTGCACCCACTCGTTGACCGCGGTTGTCGAAACCGCTCTCCCCGCCCCAGCGATTGAAATCGCCGGTCCAGTGCACGGATTCGGCCTGACCGCGATAGAGAAAGGCGACTGAATCCCCCAGCACAAAGGGAACGCGGTTCTCGGCGAGCAGACTCTGCCAAAGCGTATCGAGCCGTTGTTGCCGAAGCGCGCCGTCATCGATTGTCGCAGTTGCCGTCAGAGTGTCGATAAAAGCCCGAAAAGAAGGCCATGCCATGGTTTCAGTCTCCTGCGCCTGTAGAGATCCTGCTGCCACCAGGACGATCCAGGTGATTGTCCACAAAGTGTAAAATCGGCTGTTTTTAAAATTCGCCATCATCATCTTTTTCTGTATTACCCAGATTATGTGTTGCTGCCCGGGTGCTCCCCTGCTACGCCACCTGTTGCGCACGCGCGAGAATCTTGCGCGCGTTGGCGCCGAGCAGCTCGATTTTGACTGCATCGCTCAGATCGGCGCCGATCACCCGGCCCAACTGCTGTGCCTGGTTGATGAAAATGCAATCCGAACCCCAGACGACCTTGTCGCTGCCAGCTTCGGCGACCAGATGTTCCAGCAGCCCTCTTCTGGCCTGGCTGAAAGCGAGCTCGAGATAGACGTGTGGATACTTGTTCGACAGGCGGATGTATTCGTGCACCCGTTCGCTGCCGCTGTGCGCGAGCAAAAACGAAATATTCGGAAAACGCGCTGCCAATTGCTCGATGTCGCGGATCTGCCGTTCCTCGCCCCAGGTGTGCAACAACAGCGGCAAACAGCGTTCCTCCGCGATTGTATAGGCTTGCTCATAGCCGGGATGGGTGTAAGGCAATCCGTTGCTGTCGTGCAACTTGATGCCAATAAAGCCCTTGTCCAGCCATCCCATCACCGACCGCCGAATCGACTCGGCCTTGCCGGGGTAAACCGAGATGTAGCCGCAGATTCGCCGCGGAAAAGCCTGCATGGCCGCATGGATCTCTTCGTTGCCCTCTTCGGTGTAGCGCGTCAGGCAGTGCATCGAGCTGCACAGGATCGCATCGATGCCCAGGCGGTCCATGGAACTGACCAGGCTCGCAGCCGACAGATCGGGAATGGTAAAACCGTAGCGGCCGAGATGGCCGTGGATATCGACGATATCGATGCCGAGGGATTCGCCGTGACGCGCGCGTTCGAACAGAGTTTTCATCGGATCTCCTCCTGCAACCTGCGAAAGTTACCGGCAGCGATTTTTTCCTTTTCTTCGGCTGAGATTTGGCTGTCGAACAGCATCATTGCCGCAGACATCGGTTCATTTTCAGGAAAGCCGGTGCCGAACAGCAATTGCTCGCATCCCGCTTCCCTGACCAGCTGCTCCATCCCGCCGTGCAGAGTATAATTGTTGCCGATCGACAGATGGACCCGTTTGAAGGATTTCAGCAGCGGCAGCAGGATGCGCTGTTCCCGGTAGCCGACCTGGGCAAAGATGATGCGCAGATCGGGATAAGAACGCGCGAGGTCGGCGACCTGCGGCGGCGGACAGTTGCGTGAAGAGATCCAGACCGGCAGGTTGCGATCGGTGAGAGCGCGAAACAGGGAATCGCTGAGCCACGGAGCGATGATCCAATAATCGGCGATCGGCCGAATCGTCACCGCCGCCGCTCCCTGGGCGATCGCCCGGTCGATCTGCTCTGCCTCGGGCGCCAGATCATAGCCGGTGTTGGGCAGGACGGTAGGACATGGGATCAGCTGCGGTGTGTCGGCACAGGCGGCAAAGAGTTGGTCATTGGAAAAAATCACATTCACGTCGAGTTCTATCGGCTCGACGCGCACCAGAGCGGCGCGCAGCTGCATGCGCGCACAATAGTCGAGCAGCTGTTGGCGATCCACAACCGCGGTTTTGCCCGGTTGCGTGCCGCCAAAGCCGACTTGCACATCGATCAATTCCAGCATGCAAAACATCCTTTCAAAGTGATGGCAGTCATCCTGCGCCTCGCTGCAGAAGAGATTGAATTCAGGTCAGGACAGTTGGCAAAATAAGGTAAAAAATTCTAGTGAAAAGGACAACTGTTGAATACAATTTTTGCATTCCGGACAAAAAAAAGTCCTGTGGCCATAAGGCACACAGGACTCGATCGCACATCTATTCTTGCGGCTCCGGTGGAGGCGGCGGGGTGCCTGCAGGCGGAACCGGCCGGCCTTCCGGCCATTCGGGGTGTGGCTGGCGAGGGACTCGCATCGGACGCCAACCGGGGCCCGGAAATCCTTCGCGGGGCCGTTTGAAACGCTCCAGCTGTTCCGGGGTCAAAAGCGGCTCGATTTCCCGCCGCATGCTGTCGACGATCGCCTGCAATTCGGTGCGGTGCCTCTTTGCGGTCTTTTGTAAATCGAAAAAATAGCGCTTGCTGATGATGCCAAGGGTGTCGCGCTGTGTTTCGGTCGGTCGCAAGAGTTCATCTTGCAGGCGCAGGAAGATCCGCGGATCGTCCAGACGGCTGAACTTTTTCTCCCAGGGTTTCGGCGCCCACAGCAAACGGCCGATGAACAGCCCGATCGCCATGCCGATCAACAGCGTCAGCAAAACAATGAGCATGGATTTGGTTTGAATTGAGGTCATAGAATATCCTCCAGAGACGGTGAAAAAGCCGGCAGAATGACATCTTCGAGCGAAACAACCGCATCCGACAGAATCCCAAACGAGGCGTGGCGCCGGGCGAGATTGCAGGCGAACAACAGAACGACGACTGCACAGCCCACCACCGCGATGCGGCGAAAGGCCCGGCTGAGAGAGACAAAAAAGAGGAAATCGGCCGATTCTGCTTGCTCCTGACGGCGGATTCTGGCCATCACCCGTTCGACAAAAAAAGGCTGAAAGCGGTCACGGCGGATCTGGCCCAGAGAGTCGCGCAGAGCGCTGAAATCCTGGTAATTGCGGGCAATTTCCGGCTGCTTGTGCAGCTGGTCGGCCAAAGCCCGGCGTTCCGCCTCGCTCAATTCCTCTTCGTCATAGAGCCACAGATTTTTTTGTTTCTTTTTCATCAAATCCTCGTGAGTCAAATTGTCGTTCACGGTTGAGATCGCGGACGTTTCCTGCCAGCGGTTTGGCAAATTCTGCCGCCGGTTCGGTAAGGGTCGAGAGCCTTTTGCAAATGTTTTTGCGCGCGCGACAGTCGCGACAGCACCGTGCCTTCCGGAACAGAGAGAATCTCTGCCGTTTCGCGAGTGGAGTAGCCCTCGATGAGGCGCAACACCACCACCGCGCGAAACCCGGCGTCCAGACGCTCCATCGACTTTTCGAGCACCTCGCGCCATTCCGCCGGTTCTGCGGTCACGGTCGGCAGTTCTGCCGCTGCCACCGTCTGCAAATCCAGCAACCGCCGGCGCTTGCGCCGCTTCAGCTCGTTCAGGGAGAGATTGATGGCGATGCGGGTCAGATAGGTCGCCACCGTCGAATCGCCGCGAAACCGCGACAGGCTTCTATAGAAACGGATGAACGTTTCCTGACCAATGTCGTCTGTCTCCGGACCATCGCCGAGCATGCCGTGGATTGTCGCCGCGACCCGGGCTTCGTGGCGCCGCACCAGTTCGGCAAAGGCTCGTTCATCTCCCTGTCGCGCTCGCTCTACCAGTTCGCAATCGGTCAACTCAGGCCCTTCCGCTTTGTCCATTAGACAAAGCCGGCTGCGAAATATTCCCAGGACACCGTTTTTTTCAGTCAAAGGCGATCTTGGTCTTGCGCGAAATATCGCGCAACTCTTCGACCACCGGCAGGATCAGCGGGATACCCACGACACGGCGGATCGCTTCGGCGTCGGCCTCCGGATCGCCGGGGACCAGCGGGCCGTCGGTGCCGGGCGCGGGCTTGGTGGCGCGCATGGTCTGCACATAGTCATCGATCTGCCGCTTGAATTCATCCGCGTCGATAAACCCGTCGATGCGCAGGGCGCCGAAGAAATGGCCAATGCCTTTGCCGACGCTGCGTTCCGGGATTTCCTGGCGCAGGGCAAACGGCGGCGCAAAAGGTCCCCAATTGGCGCCGCTCAGCACACAGCTGAGCACATCGACCATGGTCGCCAGACAGTAGCCCTTGTGGCCGCCGCGCTCGCGCGTCGAGCCGAGCGGCAACAAGGCGCCGCCCTGCACCATCTGGTTGGGATCCGTGGTCGGTTGGCCTTGGGCATCGATCGCCCAGCCTTCCGGCAGCTGTTCGCCCTTGCGCCGCGCCATTTCGACTTTGCCGTAGGCGGCGGCGGTGGTGGCCATATCGATGACGATCGGACGCTCTTTGAGGGCGGGAAACGCGATGGCGATGGGATTGGTACCCAGGCGCCGTTCGCCGCCCCACAGAGGCGCCACCAGCTTGGTCGAGTTGGTCATGGCCCAGCCGATCAGATCGTGCTTGAGCGCCTGAAGGACATAATAGCCGGCGATGCCGAAATGGTTGGTGTGGCGCACGCTGACCCAGCCGGACCCGCTGGCCAGAGCCTTGTCCATGGCGATGCGGTTGGCTTTGGGACCGACCACCAGCCCCAGGCCGTTGTCGCCGTCCACCGTCGCCGTGCTCGGTGTTTCGCGGACCACGCTAACTTTGGGCTTGGGATTGATGCGGCCGAGCTCGAACATGTCAAAGTAGGTGTGCAACCTGGCCACACCGTGCGAAGAGATGTCGCGCAAATCCGCGGCGGCCAGCACATCGCTGGCCAGATCCGCATCCGCCTTGTCGACGCCAAAATATTGAAAAACACTGGAGGAAAAGGATTTCAGTTTTTCGATGGGATAGGTCAGGGTTTGTACCTCGTTCATGATGGGAGTCCTTTCGTTGACCGTGAAATTTACTGGGTATCAACCCCTAAAATAGGGCGCTCTTTTCGGGATTGCAAGCGCAAATTCCGAAATCGCGCCGGGCAGCAGTTTTGTATTCGATATCATTTAAAACGGACGAACTATGACACTCTCAAATAAAAGTGGCAACTTATTTTACTAACATAATACGTATCTGCTTTTTAGCGATTGGCGTTGTAAAACGCATGAGATAAATTCCGCTGCTGAACCGACTGCCATCCCAGCACAGCCTGTGATTTCCTGCCTCTTGCATTCCATTAAAAAGTGTTTCGACCAGGCGTCCGCCAACATCATAGATCTCAATTCTGATCCACATGGAATGGGGCAGATCATAGATGAAACTCGTCAGGCTGTTAAAGGGATTGGGGAAATTCTGCTGTAGAGAGAAAAGTATAGGGATATTGCTCATTTCTGGCCCAATTGAAGTCGTGCCCTGGTATTCAACCGAACCGATATCCACGATTCCGCCAAAAATTCTGAGGCGGTTGCGCTGATCCCAGTCACATCCAGCTGGAACAGCTGAGTTTGTGCCGCTATCGATGGCCAGGCTCGTATCGTCCGGAGCGCAGGTCAAGGTAGGCCCGCCATTGTCATTTAATTCCCCAAGCAAGGGATCGACGGCCAGCGCACCGGGCAAACTGCCATCGGCGACAAGATTGGTAAAATTGCCCAAAGGAGCAATTCCTTTGTAATCCGCTCCCAGTTGACTGTAGGCGATAAGGGTATTGCACAGCGTCAAAGTTGAAGAAGCGAACAGCCCAGCGCCAAGCGCATTGATGTTTCGTGAAAATGTGCATGAAAAAATTGATGAATTTTCGTTGCAGTTCCACACCCCTCCGCCTTCATCCGATGCTTTATTCTCATAAAACGTAGAGTTTATCAATGTGACCGGAAAACGCCCATCGATGTAAATTCCACCGCCGAATGTTGCCAAATTGGCATTGAAGGTACTGCTGTTGATTTCCATTCGATTCATTGAAAAAATGGCACCACCATTTGCAGCTTTATTCATCGTGAAACTGGAATGTTTACAGAACATTCGCGCCCCGCCGCCATCATGACAGATCCCCCCTCCTGCTGATTGAGCGAAATTCTCGGTAAAATCAACATATTCGATGAAGGCGGAATCTGCATTGCACAGTGCTCCGCCATCCAGCAGACTGGCATTCTTTAGAAACTTGCCACCCGTTATTTTGATGATGCCTTTGGTTCCAATGGTCGGATAGACCGGCTCATAACCGTTATAGATAGCACCTCCCTTCAATTCGGCCTGGCTATTCTCAAACTCGCAGGCATATAGAACGATTTCACCGGAACGGGTGTTGTAAAGCGCACCACCTGAGGTGAGAGAGTTGTTCGCCAAGAAACGGCTCTTGCTGACAGCCACCTGTTCACACTGGTTGTATATGGCTCCCCCTCGTTCAGCCTGATTTCGACTAAACAGGGTATTGGCGATATCGACAGAAGTGTAACTCGAGCCAACATTGATTGCACCGCCATTTGCTTTGGCAAAATTATCTTCAAAATGGCATCCGACTATTTGGCAGGGAGCCGAAACTCCGAGATGCAGCGCACCTGCGTCGCGATCACAGCTGTTGGCAATGAATTGTGTTTCAGAGATCATGGTTTCCTCGAAATAGCCCCAGATGGCCCCACCGGATTCAGATGCATAGTTTTCCTTGAAAAGACACCTGGTCACTAGAAGTTTTTGCCCATCTGGACAAAAGATCGCTCCCCCGGAATATCTAAAAAGGCCTATAGCCTCCGCTCGATTGCCAATAAAATTCGATTGATCGATGACCAGATGATTTTCATCCCAACCAAAGATACCGCGGTATTGATCGCTGACCACACAGTTGTTCATCGTTAAACGGCAATATTCTTTAAGCTCTATACCATATAAAGTGTTTTTATTGATTTCGCTGCCATTGATCTCCAGCCGGCCTTCACTGATCACGATACCGCCTGTTCCGTTGCCATTTATTCTACAGCCTTCGATATAAATCCGAAAAGCCAGGTTGATGAGGATGCCCCTGCCGCCATTGTCACAAATTTCACATTGGCTCAAAGTTGGATTGAAGGAAAGATGGTTATTCACTATGATTCCGCTTTTGCTATTGTGGCTGATTTTCGTCCGCTCGCAGTTGAATTCACGCTCAACGCAGATCCCCGAGCCAACATTGTATTCAATCTGCGAATCGGTGATGGTCAGTTTGCTCGCCTCGCCCCTACTGCAAATTCCACCGCCGTCTTGATGGGCTATGTTTTGCGCAATGAGGCTGTGATGAACGGATAATTCGCCTGTATTGTAGATGCCGCCTCCGTTATTAATGGTATTACAAGCGTAAATTTGACAATTGTAAAGTGTGAGCACACCCAAATTTTTAATACCGCCGCCATCAAAATCCGCCGTGTTCCCCTTGCCGTTGCCATGCGCAAATTTAATATCTGACAACTGAACAACAGATCCTTTCTCAACCACGAGAATCCTGACCGCCTCCTTTCCGTCAAGGATGATTTCCCGTTGTTCACCTAAAATCGTCAGGGTTTTGTCTATTACGAGCTGCGATACCAGAGAGATGTGGAAATCGCGGGAAAACTTTATGCTATCTCCATGAAAAGCGACATCGATGATGTCGCGCAGAGAACCGGGTCCAGAATCAGAAAAGCTGGTTACATAAAGGGTGTTGCCCAAAAGAGAGGTAACGCAAAGAAGAATAATAACACCAGTGATCTTTGCCATCATAACCTCCCAACAGTCGTTTCTGAATTTTGGTAAAAAAGAATCAATTGGTTGCTGTCAAGGTGCATGGTGGTTTGAGAAAGATAATGATCTGTGAAAGGATTAGAAGGGCACTTTTCACCCAACATGCTTTGCCATCAGATTGATTTTCTTTAAGATCCGGTGCTGCGCACCGAATCCGGGAATAATTCTTTGTTCGTATAAAGCCTATTATTTTTTGCATCATCAATGTCACGTTCAACAGACAGCAAAAAAGACTTTCCGTAAACGAGTTAATCGTAATCTTGCAGAGTTTGCCGAATCGTTCAACCGTAGGGGCACGGCATGCCGTGCCCCTTACCACAATCATCTTTGATCAACACAATCCCATGAAAATGGTTCGGCATGCAAAAACATTCATCGTTTGTTATGTCGGAAAATTTGTTTTCCAATTCATCATACCATTTCATGACCATTTGCCCGGCATCATTCAATTCCATTTTCCCATTTCGAATTTCCCCGAACAAACACGCACGGTTTTGGGTGCACAGGGTCACGAAATAGGCGCCCGATTGTGAATAATCAGTTCCCGGCAGACGAATGGAACGGCGGTGATGACCGTCGGGATTGTATTTCCTTTCGTCCATGATAGGAACCGGATTCCCTCCTGTATCTGACCCAATCGCCGATCTGTGTTAGATCGAAAAGATATCCTTATACAAGAAAACCAATAAATTCCGGCAGGAATTCCTGGAATGGGTTGCAGGGCGACGAGGCTCGTCGCCCTACAAGAATAGTTCAAGGGCTATCCCGTCAAGTAGTCAGCCTCGTTGCTGATAGAAGACTTTACAGAAACTGATTGGGTTTGTCTGTATCGCATGCGGTTATCTTTTGGGGCCGCTCCGGCTCCGGCCCCGCTTGCTAACCACCGGCTGTTTTCAGCGCGAAGGTCATCCGCCGGCGGCTTTTCGATTTCCAGGGTTGCGGGGCCGGGAGCCTGCGCGGGCTCCGCGCGCTGCCTCGTCCGCAAAAGCGGCGGACTCGGCGATCGCGCTCCGCAGCATTATATCAATCAGTCTAACCGGAAATCGATATCGCTTGCGCTGCAGGAGATTCAGGCCCGGGAACAGCGGGACGACGCAGACTGCAAATCCTAAAGTGCGGCAGTCCTGGCAAGATAAAAAAGCATGCCAAAAAAGTGGGAAATGCTGCCGCTAAGGACAAACAGATGCCAGATAAAATGGAAATAGGGCACCTGTTTAAAGGCATAAAAAACCACTCCCAGGCTATAGCACAATCCGCCGATCACCAGCCAAAGGATCAGGCCCGGCGGGACCATCTGCAGCATGGGCTTAACCGCGATGACGATCAACCAGCCCATGGCGATATAGAGCATGACCGAGACCACCCTGAATTTGTCGAGCAAGAAAATCTTGCCGACAATACCGGCAATGGCCAGGGCCCAGATCAGGGCGAAAATCGTCCAGCCCCACGGCCCGCGCATGGAGATCAGCGTGACCGGTGTATAGGTTCCGGCGATCAGCAAAAAAATCGAAGAATGGTCCAATAACCGGAACAGCTGTTTGGTGCGGGGAGAGGTAAAGCTGTGGTAAAGAGTCGATATCAAATAGAGAAAAAAAAGCGCCGCGCCATAGATCGACAGGCTCACGATCCTCCAGGCATCGCCGGTTTTGCCGGCAAAGACCACCAACAGCACCAGGGCGGCCAGGCTCAGGGCGGCCCCGATCCCATGCGTCACACTGTTGGCAATTTCTTCACCCAGACTTTGTTGGCGGGTCGGAAGGCGGTGAACACTCGAATCCGTTCTTTGACTGTTGGTTTTCATTTACAATTTTCCAGTCCTTTTATGTCTTCAGCATGATTTGATACCGGCGGATTTAAACGATCGAATGATGGTTGGCAATGAACCCGCAACGGGTTTGCCGAATCGTTCAACCGCCGCAGGGGCGAATCTGCGTGTTCGCCCGTATTTTCCACGTTTTCGCCCGTATTCCCGGGGCAAACACGCAGGTCTGCCCCTGCATGTTCGCCCGCATTATCGTAGGGAATTTTGTTTTCCAATTCATCATACCATTTCAGGATTCGTCGTTTCGAATGATGTGTTCATAATAATTGCATTGCCATATCGTAGGGGCACGGCATGCCGTGCCCCTGCCACAATCGTCTGTGATCAACACGATCCCATGAAAATGATTCGGCATAACCATCCATTCATCCAATTCGATATTTATAAAATGATAGGGCATTTCGATCCAACATTGTTGAACCCTTTTCCCGGCATCATTCAATTCCATTTTTCCGTTTCGAATTTCCCCGAACAAAAACACGCGGTTCTGGGTGCACAGGTTCACGAAATAGGCGCCCAATTGTGAATAATCTTATCCCGGCAGACGAATGAAACGGCGGTGATGACCGTCGGGATTGTATTTCATTTCGTCCATGATAGGAACCGGATTCCCTCCTGGATCTGACCCAATCGTCGATCTGGGTTAGATCGAAAAGATATCCTCATACAAGAAAACCAATAAATTCCGGCAGGAATTCCTGGAATGGGTTGTAGGGCGACGAGGCTCGTCGTCCTGCGAGAATAGTTCAGGATCCATCCTGGCGATTATTCCCCCTCGTTGGCGATACAAGACTTTGCAGAACCTGATTGGGCGTGTTTGTATCCCATGCGGTTATCGTTTGCAGCCGCTCCGCACGCCGCCTCATCCGAAAAAACGGCAGCCCCGGCGATCGTGTTTCGCGGAATGTTGCTCCTTGCAAAGTGATATTTTGGTTAGACTTGGTGTTTCACCTAAAAAAAAGAACAGCTCATCGATATTTCAAAGACATCCTGGCGAGAATCATTTCACAGCCAGCCCTGCGATCGTTGGCCATGACACCAAATGAAACCCTGATTTTGCCGATATCTTTTTTCTGAACAGCGAGTAGATTGTTGCTGATCTCCTCGTCGATATCCAGACGATAATTTTGATACAGCTTTTCAGAAGGTATGCTGATGTTGTGGATTCGATTGCTGTCTTCTGGTCCCCGCGGAACCCCCACCAGCGGCGTATCGGCAAAGAGATTCCGAACGCTGTTAAAGAGATGGGTTGCACCGATCGCCTGTCCCTTTGCATTTAAGTAATAAATCGAAATGAACGCCGTCCCTGTACCGCTGAATCCGATGAACATGCCTTCCCAGGATTTCATCTGAAAGGTGCATTCAAAGATCAGATCCGTACCAGCAACATCGATCTCTTGTGAATAGGAAAGGCGATTATCGCCGACATGATGGATGTAGAGGCCATCAGTCTGGAGCTCGGAAATATAGCGCCGCTGGACTTTGGTCGCACCGGCATCGAGTTTACCGATTTGTCGTTCCCAGCCGACATCGAGTGGTTGGGAAAAATCGCCATTCGCCAGAAGATTGTCTTTGCTGCGCACCATAGGCATAGCCTTCTGCGGGCTGATGGTCAGTCTGACGCGGTTGTTGAGCGATAGAACCTCACTGGACATATCGACATAGCTGGTTGCCGACGCCAACACTTGCCCGGTCGTGGTGTGGACGATTCTGGAACTGATCCGGTATCTTCCTTGACCGCGTTCGATGCTGCCAAATGCAATCGCCGAGGCGCCATAAAAATTTCCAATCAATGCGGCGCTTTTTTCGTCTATCAGACCGGTTAGAGCCAATTTGGGTTCGCTGAGGACCTTCAGCATGTCGATTCGTTCCACAACAGTATAACCGGATTTAAAAAGGACATCGATCAGTTGATTGGCCAGAGCAACGCCCAAATCGGTCACCCGATTGTCATAATCAGTGAATTCCAGGGCGGCGATCTTAAACTCCTTGTCGGGCTGCAAAGTGGACTTGAATTGTCTGGTCAAATGGTTGGCCGCATCGACGATGGGATCAGTCGAGATCGCCGGCTGGCTTTGCTGCTGCGGAACAGTGGTGCAGGTAATGAACAAGGCAATAGCCCAGAAAACAGACAAATATTTCATCATTCCACCTCTCCAATTTCATTTAACTCTATTCGGTGCACAGCACCGAATCAGGATTTCCTGAATATCATCGTCAGGAAGCGAAAACAGGTGTTTGATAAAAACAGAATAGAATGAGAACTGAGCTGTGTTTTTCTGAAAGCCGGAATGTTGCTGAATAAAACATCAGGATTATCTGGTTGCCGTACACCACTGATGCAACAGACACAAATCATGGCAACACTATGCGAAAATGCCCCTGGCTGGTCTTTAAATAACTGAATAGATCGCGTTGGCTAAAAATCAATACTCTGCAGTCTCGAACATTTAAGCTTGAAGAATGATACTCAATGTTCTCGATAGTTGCAAGAATTTTCCATATTATCGAGATAACGATCTTTATTAATTTAAACCAAACCGTACTTTTAGAATCTCGTGCAAATAAACGTAAAAAATCAAGTATGCAATCCGCACTCGGAAATGACGGCCTGCAATGCATAAAAAATCATTTTTTAGCATTAAATCTTGACAAATTCGCAAAAATTGATTATGATAAAAGTAAGTATTTTACAGTATCCGCTTTGCAATCCTTTGTATCACTATATCGATTTTCAGTTGCCAATAAATTATAAAGCCGCCCTGCTCCCTGCGCAGGGAAACTTGCCGATAAAAGGGGTACATCGGGATGATCTTTATCTGTTGAACTCGATCGGATTTTGCAGTGATCCGATCGAGGATTTCCTGCCTAACGCTTTTGCGATCCACAGCGTAACTTTTATTCTCAAATGACATTCCCCCCACTTTTGGTGAATGATGGATTATCATTTCCCAGAATTGTCCTACTTGACTTTGCGTGTTTTACTGAAAGCAAAAGAAGCCGCAACCTTGCCGCCGATCAAGGGTTCCATGCTGCGCGGGGCATTCGGGCACGCGCTCAGGCAAACAGTCTGTGCAGCTCGAGTCGCGACAGAATGCCGCACCTGCCTGCTCAAATCCGCCTGTGTTTACACACGCATCTTCGAAACACTGATCCAGGGTGTACCTCCACCTTTACTGCGCGGACTGCCAACATCGCCGCGGCCTTTTATCATCGATGTTGCAGAGGAGCGCACCGATTTTGCAGCCGGAGAAACGATCGCCTTTCGCATCACCCTGATCGGCAACGCGATCGAATTTTATCCCTATGTGATATACAGCCTGGTCCGCATGGCAGAAAACGGCCTGAGCAGCCGCAGGCACCGTTTCTCGGTTGCACAGGTGGACGCGTTGACAGCCGTCGAACTCGATGGGAGCGAAACCTGGCGGCAGATCTATCGAGAGACTGAGCAAACGCTGGCCACAGACGCAGCACCCCTCTTTCTGCAAAACGACGGCAAATACGCCGGACCGCTTTCCCTTTTGTTTCTCACCCCGACTCGGCTCAAAATCAACAACGACCTGGTAATCTCCTTCACCTTTCACCAGTTGGTGTTCAAAATGATTCGCCGAGTTCTGGAGATGGCCTACTTTTATCAAACCGATGCCCCTGTCGATTGGCAGTTTCAAGCGCTGCTGCAAGCGGCAGATGAGATCGAAATTCTCGAACGCAACCTCCAATGGGTGGACTGGCATCGCTACAGCAACCGGCAGAAAACCGATATGAAACTGGGCGGTTTCACCGGCAAATTGACAATCGACGGCAACCTGGCGCCCTTCAGCCACCTGCTGCGGCTCAGCCGACTGCTACACGTCGGCAAAGGCGCGACGTTCGGGTTGGGAAAGATGGAGATGGAGATTGACGATAATTACTCAAAAATGAAAGGCTAAATTATGTCAGTCATACCCTATGATGTAGACTATGCGACATTGAATCGTCTGCGTAAATATGAAAATTGGTTTTTTCTTTTATCCATGATTTTCTCCTTTTTTTATGCTCTACAGATGGAATTCAATATACTTGTAAAAAATGAAATAAATGATTTAACCACACTAATTGGTCTTTTATTGTTCTCTGGTTTTGTAATTTTAAAAATTTATAATGACTATTTTCTTTTCCCTAGCTGTGAAAACAAGCGTCGATTATTTTTTATTGATAACTCATTCCAATCAAAAATGGCTATACAGGTTGTTCCTGATGATTTTTTCAATAAAGAACTGTCCCCGGGTCTATACAAATTAGCCGTTAACGGTTTTGAAAATTGTTTTTTTACTTATCATATTGTTAACAAGATGGTTGCGAAATATTTGATTAAAAATGGTGTCCTGGCAATAGCATTTTTTGTTTTTGCCTATATTGGGTTCAAGAATATGGTGTTTGTGGTTAATTTGATTTTACAATTGGTTATTTCTTCATTCTTTGTGGATGGTCTTATTAAATATTTCATATATAAAAAAAGAGTTGAATACGTTTTTAATCAATTTTGTAATTTTTTTTCTGACCCGATTAAAAAATTCGATAATGACAAGATAGCAAAAATCATAAGAATGATTCTGGAATACGAGACACTGTTGAGCTGGAGCACTATTTCAATAGATTCGAAAATCTATAATAAAAGTAAAGACCAGCTAAACAAAGAATGGGAAGAATTGAAGAAACGCTATCAAATCCTGCAATTACAATCTAAATGACAAAGCAAGAAAATCAAAAAGTGTTTTTTGTTTTCTTTCTCGGTGGCCAAGATGCCGAGATGTGCGAAATCTGTAAAATTCTCCAAGAAACTAATCAAGTATTTTTCGACAAACATCTGTGTTGGGGGGCAAGGCTTAGTGAATACCGAGATGAGCTGAACAAGATAGGCGAGAGTGTACCTGTTCTGATTGAACTGATTTTGGATATCGAGCCATCCAAAAACGCCCTGATCATCGATCATCACGGAGAAAACGCCGGAAGTGACAAACCAACTTCAATCGAACAGGTTGCCAGCTTGCTTGGAGTCCGCTTGAATCGCTGGCAGCTCTTGATAGCCGCCAATGACCGCGGTTGGATTGACGGACTTTTAAAAGCAGGAGCAAACCAGGAAGAAATTCAACGAATTCGACGATACGATCGAGAATGTCAGGGTGTAACACTGGAAATGGAGGGTGATGCAGAACAGGCACTAAAGAACATAAAGTTTATCGGACAAGTCGCCTCTATTCAGTTCAATCATTCGCATACATCACCGATAATGGATAGATTATATGGCAAATACCGGAATATTCTGGTTTGGTCCCCCTATTCCGTTAACTTTACCGGTGACGGACATTATATTCAGAAACTTAAAAATGTTTTACCCGATTCTTATTATGGTGGTCAACTTCCGCAAAGAGGATTTTGGGGAATTTCGCAAAGATCCGAAAAAATCGACCGAATTATCTTAACCATTTGTAGGAAAGAGAAATGACAAAACTCTATAAAATTGAATTGGAAACGATCACCCCGATAATGGCTGGGAAAAACAGTTTTTTCGATAAAATTACAGACAATAAGTATCTTGATAAAGGAATAACAAAGAAAAAATACATACAGGCCGAATTGGGTGCAAACACGTTCAAAGGCATGCTTCGATGGTGGTTCAGGACCTTGCATGGGTGGTCGGAGCAATTAGACAAACACGAAGCAGCACTTTTTGGAAGTACAGAGGGTGCATCTCCTGTCAAGATGCGGCTATCAGGGAATTTGAATATTGAAAAATGGCCTACAAATATAAGCTGTAGGAATTTCGGACCCTTTCAATTTTCAGGAGGAGAGGCGCCTTATAATGGCTTGAAATACTTTTCATTTACAAATTGGATGGTTGATACGAATGAAGGCGTTATTCAAATCCGTGAATACATAAAGCCAGGGCAAAAATTCGATCTGATTCTTTTGGGCAAGCAAATGACGTGTTTCAAGCAAATCATTCTGTTATGGTATTCACTGCAATTTGCTGGCCTGGGGAATCGATCGCGAAGATGTTTTGGCAATTTAAATATTTGTATTCCCATTGCAATCGAATACAAGAGCAAGACCTTTCATTTCAGAAACCAATATGAGAGTATTGAACACTATACAAAGACAATCAAGGACAATCTGCAAATTACCGAGCTCCTTTTTCCTGAAGCATTTAAAGGTAGCAATGAAATTACAGCATTTACCAAAGAAAGCCACCTCTTTCTGAGTCAACCTATTGGAAATAGCTGGATAGAAGCCGTAAATATTGCCGGTGCGACAATGCAACTCTATCGTGCGATGGCCAAGCTCGAACATGATGCCCTAATAAACACAAGCAAAACCGACGAAGAATATGTTTTAGCTAAACCGATTTTTGGTCTTCCTATACAATTTCGTTTTTCCTCGAGTAAAAATAAAATTCAACTCAATCACGTCGGCGATGAAAACAAAGCAACCCGATTTGCCAGCCCTATTTTTGTTTCACTTGTCAAAATTGCGGGAAAATTTCATGTTCAATATTTGCTGCTCGACCGCAATCTGGGCAATCTGAATATTCAAGCGATACACAAGAATTATTCCGTTCCGGTTAAAGTTTCCCAGGAGGCAAGAAATGACTTTATTAATTTTCTTCGCAAGGACATAGTATTTCCTGAAAGTGAAACATTCCAGTATGATGAGATAAATCTTTGGAGCTAAAAAGATGAAAACAATCTCAATTTTTGAAATTGGGCCGATAGGGGATTATCTCGCATCGACGCGAAAATTAAAAGACCTGTGGGGGGGCTCGTTTTTGTTTTCATACCTGATGGGGTGTATAGCAAAAACGATTTTAGAAAAAGAAATCAAGGGATTTGATAGTGCTCGTCACCAAGACAAAGTACAAGATGTCATTTTTCGACCAAATTTGGCAAACAATACCCTGTTTGAACAAATTTGTCTCAACAAAGAACTCGATGTCAAGGCCGGCAGTATTCCTGATCAACTCTTTTGTCAGACTAATGATGACGAGAAATCCATTCAAAAAGAATTTGAGCGTATACTTGTACAATTGTTTGAAAAAACAAAAAACTATATAAAGAAAAAGCATTATGTACAATTTGAAGAAGAGCTTGACAAGGTGGCCGAAAGTCAATTGACAGATTATTTCAGATTGTTTTTTATAACCGCGGAATGCAACCCAGAAGAATGGAATGAGCACTATTTACGCGATGCAGAAAATGCAATATCGATGCGCAGTGAAATAGTTGAATTCGATGATTTCTCAAACGCTGTGGATTCGGTTTTGAGCAAGAAGGAAAAATGTTCACTCTGTGGAGACAAAAAAAGTATCGTCACTCTTGCCCATGCCAAAAGAGGAGGCATGCTGGGCGGAAAAGAAAAACTCTGTGCGGTTTGCCTGCTAAAAAGATTTACCCTTGAAACCCTTGTCCAAAAGAACACGGTCGCAAATTTTGAATCAACAACATCTATCGCAGCTTTGCCTGTAAAGAAAATTCTGAAATCACTGCTGAGCGATGAAAAGTCAGAGCAAAAAACTTTAAAACAAGCGTTGCTGGACTTTGCCAATGCTCACTTTGGTGAGAATGGAAAAACGATTGATAACGGATCGGAATTTCAGGATTTTTCATACACTGAAGAGTCCGGACAAACGATACAATTGATTGCAGCAAAAGAAGCTCAGGACGAGTTGGATACAGAAGAGTTGATGAAACTGAAAGAACTTGTTGCAAAAGAATCCTTTTCAAAGTTGATCAATCATTTGTCCTACCAACTTTACTTTTCCGATGTTCCAGCAAGCAGACGTTTTAGAAAGACTATAGAAGATGAGATAAAACGTAAATGGGATACTGAAAAGTTTAATGGCTTTAAGAAAACGAACATCCAAACTCTCCAATCCATGACCTGGTGGTTGCAACATGGTTATTATTGTATCCTCACTTGTGACGGCGACGATATGGGCAATGTATTGAAAAGAAAAAATAGTGACCAGGCAGCACTGTCAAGAGGGCTCTTAACATTTACCGAATCTGTCATAAACATTACCAATGACTATGAAGGACGCTTGATCTATTGTGGAGGCGATGATGTCCTCGCCATTATCCATCCACTGTATTTGTTGGAAATCGCTAAAGATCTGAATGAGGCTTTCAAAAACGCACTTTCTGATGATCAAGCGCATCTATCGATCGGCGCATCGATTTGTCATCATAAATATCCTTTGAGTTTGGCGCTTAAAACCGCAAGTGAAATGTTGAGCAATGTTGCTAAAAATCAAAAAGATAAAGCGACTTTAGCAGCGACATTGATCAAAGGCGGATCTACGAGATGTCAGTTTTTTTGCAAAATTGATGATTCGAGTTTATTCGATATTCAAGATTTTATTGATCTCGCTTCATGTGATTTGCCGCGTGGATTTGTTTATAAAATTTCCGAGGAAAAGGATACACTGGAACAAGTTCTGCAGACACCTGAAGAAATCAAAAAATATATTCGATTTATCTACGAAAAATCAGGCAAAGAGGATAAGCAGGCTTGGACGAAAATAGAAAAGATTTTTGATAAATTGATTCCTTCCGAAGCAAATACAGATTGGACGCAGATGCTTCACAGACTCTATTTTGCCCGGTTTATTCAAGGAGAATCGTTATGACAAACTATATCGCCTATCCGTTCGATGTCCTTTATTTTCGAGGAAATAAATCTTTTGATATAGGAGAATGGTATTCGGAGGGGATATTTCCACCTTATCCCTCAACATTCCAGGGTTTTGTGCGCACGTGTATCGCAAAGAAAGCCGGGTTTATTGGTACAGATGGAAAAATAATTGAGCAAAAAAGAAACGTGATGCAAAGCCTTGTCGGAGACGATACAATTTTCCCGTTCGATCTCCATGGTCCTTTTATCGTTAAATCTGGGCAGTTTTTTTTGCCCGTGCCAAAAGACGTCCTGGCGATCAAAAATAATTCATCTTGCGAAAATCACAAACAAACGATCGATCCGTTTGTTTATCAACAAATCGAATTATCTGATAAAACAATTAAAACCGATTTGGGCTGGTTGCACTTCCCGAATGCGAAGCGAAAACTCTATTATGCCGATAATATCCACAATTTTATTTCTCTCGAAACACTCGATGTTTATCGAAAACACAGCGAGTATATAGAGTTTTCTGAATCTCCAATCTTTACCGAGGAACACATTGGCATTCAATTGGAAGAGAGAAAGAATGGCGTTTTTAGCAAACAAACGCGTGAAGGCCATTTTTACCTCACACCTTACCAACGCCTTGCAGATGATGCAGGTCTCTTTTTTTCTGTTTCAGACGACAATTGCGATCCACAGGATTGCTACAGCCGTCTGGGATCGGAGAGCAGGGGGGCCTATGTGAAAAAGACCGATATGGATTTGCAACTGAAAATGGACGATGATTTTTACAATGAAATCGTGAAACACGCATGCTTTAAATTGATCCTTCTTCAACCGGGGATTTTTCGTCACGGCTGGTTGCCTTTCGCAGTTGAACAAACCAATGAAAGAATCATTCTTTCTGATTCGAATGTCAAACTCCAGCTTTTGTATGCGCGGACTGGAGGGCGGTGTCGAATCGGAGGTGTCAGCATGCGCAAGCAGACGATCGATGACCGGGAAAAAAGAGGAGATGGGCTTAAACCGATGCTCAATACAGTGCCTGCCGGATCGGTATATTATTTAAAAATTATCGAACCCGGTAAAGATATTGAATCCTGGCTTAAACAACTCGATGGAAACAAACTGACAGGTCCAGAGTCGCAGAACAAAAGTTATGAAAAATATTTTAAAATGGGATTTAACCAGGCGATTATCGGAAAAATTCATAAAAATTAAGGAGTGCTACAATGCCAAACGGATTTCTTTTTACCGCAACTTGTTACAGCCCGCTGCATGCCGGCACTGGCCAGTCCATTGGCAAAGTTGATTTGCCGATTCAGCGAGAAAAACACACGGGATATCCCTGTGTTTATGGCAGCAGTTTGAAAGGCGCTTTGCGCCAATTCTGTACGTATAATGGGATGGGGCCTGATGATGTAAAGAGCATTTTTGGTGATGAAGATTCAAATTCTTCCGCTGGTGGGGCGATTTTTACCGATTTAAAGATCCTCTTTTTTCCTGTCCGAGCCAGCGTGGACAGTTTCAAATGGGTCATTTCACAAAAAGTTGTTGACCGCTATAAACGAGAAAGGGAAGATATTCTTAAAGTTGGCGGAACATTGGATGTTTCAGCCACGTCCGAATTGATTGAAAACCCCGGTAACTTTGACGCCGACCAACATATCATCCTTGAGGATTTTATTTTTACAAAAAACAATGAGCAAGATGAGAACAAGGATATTATTGCCTCCATCAAGAAAAAGGATGTCTACCTGATCGGTGAAGACTGGTTCAACTATCTGGTCACTCATGCAACACAGATCATTGCGAGGAATCAATTGAACGACAAGAAAATCAGCCAAAATCTCTGGTATGAAGAGGTTTTACCTGCTGAAACTGTGCTCTATTCCTATGTCCTGCCCTCGGTAAGCAATATAGAGGATCTCGATAAATTAAAAACTACCATAGATGGTAAAATCGTCCAGATTGGCGGTGGCGAGACTGTTGGATATGGATTATGCAAAATCTGTGTTCATTGAGGAGGCCGTTATGTCTATACCAAGTCGTGAGATTTTTATTGCAAAGAAGGCAAAACAAATAGTTGATAAGCTTGATTTACAAGGAGAGGAAAAAGAAGAAGATTTTGTCAATTTCCTCAAAGGGTTGCCTTCTGATATTAGTCAAAACGGCATAATGCAGACAGTACTGTTTCTTAATAGCAAAATAGACAAAAGCAAAGACAAAAAGTATGAAAAGTTATATAGCAATCTCCTTACATTTTACAATGACTATTTTTCAAAATCTGCAGACAGTTTGGAAGACGAATTTGTTCAGATTAGCAACATTGTTAATTATCTCCATGTTCAGCAGGTTTTTATTTCATTTACTATCTGGTTAAAAAGGTTTGCCTTATCACTAAAAACAAATGATTAGAGGTAAATATGATTGAATTTGAAATGTTAGGAGAGAAAATTCAATTTCGTTATCCTAATTTGGGCTTGCTGTATTATAAATTTGCACCAAAAAATACAAGTGGAAATTTTTCTTCCCAGTTTGTTGCGCGTTTTACTCAACCAGATCTAAAGCCGAATGAGCAGATAATAAAGAAACGGATGCAAGTGTATTCAGATGCCGGCTATGCTTGTGTAGAAATGCGCACAGTCTCGCGTTTTATTTGTGGTATTGGTTATTCAAGCTCCATTGAATGGGGGTTTGGATTTGATTGGACTTCTGGAATGCCTTGTCTACCGGGTTCTTCTGTAAAAGGTGCATTGTTGAGTTATCTGGAGTTTTTGCAGGAATCTTCTTTTGAGGAAAAGGGAAATTCTCCGAACCAATCTAATTCTTCTGACGTTGAGCTCTTGACAAACGGTGAAAAATGGAGTAAAGAACAAGTATTTACTCTATTTGGTTCACAAGGGAATGATTCTATAAAAGAATCTGGAGCGGCTTCTTTTTTGGATGCTTATCCCATATATTATAAAGGGTTAGAAGTCGAAGTCATTACACCGCATTACAAAAATTATTATGGCAAGAAATCTGGCTCGAAACTACCGGATGACACAGAAAATCCAGTCCCTATACATTTTCTGACGGTAAAGCCTGGTTCAGTTTTTGCTTTTTATTTTTGTTTGCGACCACAAATTATTTCACAAAAAACCGAAAAGGACTATTGGAAAAAAAGAATAAAGGAATTGATTGTCGAAACCGGCCAAAACTATGGCTTCGGCGCCAAAACCGCCTCAGGTTACGGCTACTTCGAACCGGTTGAGGAGAAGAGCTGAATGCGACAATCGATAGAGGTTAGTCTTATGTCTCCCGCTATGATCGGCGGCGCTGAGGCGCGCAAACTGGATACGAGTCTGGCTCTTCGGCCTCCGTCGATCCGCGGACAATTGCGTTTTTGGGCGCGAGCGTTGGCTGGTGGAGCTGGCTTGACGATTCAATCTGTCAAAAACGGGGAAAACCAGCTGTTCGGTTCGATCGATGCGGGATCACCGATTGCGGTTGTTTCAAGTCCCTTGAACTCGCCTGCCACCAATTCAATAGAGCTTTTTCCTCACAAGGATGGAAAGTATGTTGAGGATCATTCGAATGATGGCCAGGTTAAAAGTTTGAAAAACCGACATGGTGAAAAAATCGACCGAATAATAAAAGATCTGAAAACAGAAACAGAGATGATCGATGTCGACGCGAAATATGTGATCAGATTCGCTGTCCGCGACCCGCAGCATTATCCCCTGGAAAAACTCAAATCCGTCGTCTGGACCTGGCTGCATCTCGGGTCGATCGGCCGGCGATCGCGGCGCGGTTATGGTTCGCTGATCTGGAATCCGCAAGAAAAAGACCTGCTCAATTATTTTATCGATTTCAAGCCCGAACGCGATCTTGTATCGACCCGTTCACTGGCCAACTATCTGAAAACGGGATTGACAAAAGTATTTGAAATTTGGAGCATTCCCGACAGTACATCGAAACGTGCGGATACCTTTGGCTTTTTTCAATTGCATTCGCTGGATCAGGTCTTTGTCGGCCGCGAATTGTGCGATTCTCCAGGCGACTGTGCAAAATGGGAAAACACACGCAAAAGCCTGCAATCCAGGATTCACGGCTTTCGCGGCGAAAAACGGTTGCTCCCCTCTGAGTTGGGTACAACCCTGAAAACCCAGACTGACGAGGAAAATGAATTGGGATACGCAAAAGGCAACAGTCGCTTCGCTTCACCCGTGTTGTGGCGGCTGTATCAGCTGCAGAACGGTTCCTATGTGCCGGTGATGACCTGGTCGCCGCGCTTTGTGCACCACCTGACTCGCGATACAAAAATGCATGACTATCTCGTGCAACAACTAGGCTTCCGCGCCTCGCTGGCCGGTGGTACATTGGCCTGACAACAGTTGACCATCTATTTTAAGGATATCGTGTCGTGTCCCAGGTTTTGCTTGATTCGTTCGAATCCATTCTGGCGCCAGCCAATTTGCTCAATGCCTGGGAACGCGTGCGCGATAACCGCGGTTGCCGCGGCAGCGATGGTGAAACGATCCGTGGTTTCGCCCAAGGCGGATTCGCCCGGCTGCAAAGCCTGGTCGATGACATTCGCTCTGGCGATTATGCGCCCTATCCCCTGCTGCGCTTTCCAGTTCCCAAACGCAACAGCAGCAGCGTCCGTTACCTCAGCGTACCCACCGTGCGTGACCGCGTCGCGCAGGCGGCGGCGTATCTGGCCCTGAAAGACGCTTTTGAACATGAGTTCGAGGAGGTCTCGCATGCCTATCGGGAAGGCCGCGGCGTCCACACCGCTCTGGAGAATATCCGCCGATTGCGGAAACAAGGCTTCCGCTATGCCGTCGACGCTGATGTGGCTGCTTTTTTCGATAATGTGCCGCACGAGCGGCTGCTCGCCAAGATCGACAAGCTCTTTGCCGGCGACAAGCGTCTGGTCGATCTGTTCGAAAAATGGATCCGGGTGGAAGTCTATGACGGCCAAACCATCCGCGCTCTGGACAAGGGCATCCCGCAGGGATCCGTGGTTTCGCCCATGCTCGCCAATCTCTTTCTCGACGAACTCGACGAAACGCTCATGCATTTCGACCGCAAGCTGGTTCGCTATGCAGACGATTTTCTCGTGCTCAGCCGCAGCCCAGAAGAGGCGGCACAAAACCTCGAACTGACCGAAATGGTGCTCGAAGAAATGCAGCTCAAGCTCAATCCGAAAAAAACCGAAATTGTCGATTTCGATCGCGGTTTCAAATTTCTCGGCGCAATATTTTTGCTGGATGACTTTTATCAACCGCTGCCAAAGCGACAAAAACCGCCGCCGCCCGTTGAGTTGCCGCCGCCTCTCACACTGAAGCGCTATTTCGAGCTCAGATGGCGATCCCGGACCGGCTGAGGGGTTTTCCACAGATAGGGGCTGGCCATGGCTGTTCTCTATCTCTTGCAACAAAATACCGTGTTGCGCAAAAGCGGCAAACGCTTGCTCTTCTGCCGCCAGCGCGAGCGCAAAACCACCACCCATTTGCGCCAAGACGATGTGCTCATCGACCTGCCGATCGATGATGTGCAGCACGTCATGCTCTTTGGCAATATCCAGATCACAACTCAGGCCATGCACACGTTGTTGTTCAACGGAGTCGAAACCGCGATCTACAGCCTTTCCGGCAAACTGATCGGCCAGTTGACACCGCCAGGCGGGCGCAATATCGAGCTGAGGATCCGCCAGTTCGATGCCTATAAGGATACCGGCTATCGCCTAAATTTTGCGCGAATGATTCTGAAATACAAGTTTTTGGCCACCCACGATTTTTTGCTCGACTATAACCACAACCACCCGGGGTGCTTTTCCCTGGATGAATTGGCGGCCTTTCGCCAGGCGGCCGATCGCATCGATGCAGTGAGCGATTCGGCTCAGCTGCTCGGCCATGAGGGATCGGTGTCTGCACTCTATTTCAAGCTGCTCGGCCGCATGCTTCCTGCTCCGTGGAAATTCACCAAACGCACGCGCCGTCCGCCGCAGGATGCCGCCAATGCCGTTCTCTCCTTTGGCTATACGGTTTTGGCAAGCGAGTTGCAGTCGTTGCTCGACGGCGCGGGATTCGATCCCTACCTCGGGTTTTATCACGAAATCGTTTATGGACGTCCTGCGTTGGCGTTGGATATCATGGAACCTTTCCGCCACGCGCTGATCGATCGGTTGATGGTTCGATTGTTCTCTCTGGGCATTTTGACGAATTCTGATTTTTCACCGCCGCCGCAAGGAGGAATCTATCTCTCGGAAAGCGGCAAACGAAAGTATTTCGAACAATATGAAAAATTGATGGGTACCTACCGCGGTGAAACCAGCATGGATCCGAACAGCAATAAGTATCGCCGGCTGTTGCAGGAAGAAATCGGCCGATTGGCCCGCGCGCTTATGGATGAAAAGGCTTACGTGCCGAGTCGATTGAACAAGGAACCGGAATAGCATCAATTCGTTGAATAGAGAGATGATTTGCTGATCATCGTTGCCTATGATATCGAAGACGATCGGACGCGAAGCCGATTGATGAAAAAGCTCAAGGATTTCGGGCCAAGAGTGCAGTATTCGGTCTTTGAGGCTGACCTTAATCCGGATGAGCTGCCAAAGTTGCGGGCCATGTTGGAAAAAGTTGAATTAAAAGACAATGACAGCATCCGGTTGTACCGTATCTGCCGTGCGTGCGCCGCAGAAGTGAAAATTTGGGGGCAGGGGGAAGTGACCAAGGACAAGGATTATTACATCGTTTAGTCCATTGGGCAAATTTAATGCCATAAAATTTGGCACTTTTTTCAGCAAGGTTAGGATTTTTTTGTAACACATGAATTAACAATAACAAAAGAGGAGACGCCAGATGAAAAACAATCGACACCCGGCCAAAGGATATAGGAATCGCCTGTGGTCAGGAATATCGGGGTTCCTAACTTGCAGGATTACAGATTATTACAAGATGGTCTATTGAAATAGACCTGATAGGAAATGTGGGATTGAGACCAATTATTTTTCTTTCCGCTGCTGCCTGATGGGTAGCAGCCAGATTGAAATAGACCTGATAGGAAATGTGGGATTGAGACAGAAACGATAACGTTGCAGCTTTCATTTTAAAAAAAAAATTGAAATAGACCTGATAGGAAATGTGGGATTGAGACAAAGCGTGCCAGTCATGGTCAAGGCAACGCACCCTATATTGAAATAGACCTGATAGGAAATGTGGGATTGAGACCTCCATTTGTTCGGTCCGTACGTAAAGGTGCGTTCAAAACGAATTGAAATAGACCTGATAGGAAATGTGGGATTGAGACAGGCTATCTGCGCCGGTTGTAGTGCCAAAATATTTAGATTTTGCCCATTGAAATAGACCTGATAGGAAATGTGGGATTGAGACATAATCCCCGGTTACCATCTTCTTGCAGATAATAACGCGGATTGAAATAGACCTGATAGGAAATGTGGGATTGAGACATCAACATAACCAAATTGTACCATATACGGTTTTTCATCTTATTGAAATAGACCTGATAGGAAATGTGGGATTGAGACCGTATTGATTGCAAACAGAATAACAAGCTTTTTTTATGTATTGAAATAGACCTGATAGGAAATGTGGGATTGAGACCTTCGGCAGGACATTGTCCCGCACCCACCCGTCGGTCACACATTGAAATAGACCTGATAGGAAATGTGGGATTGAGACGCGAAGATCGGCATCGCGAAGATCGGCTTCGAAAAGATTGGATTGAAATAGACCTGATAGGAAATGTGGGATTGAGACTCGACGGAGGTGTAACGACCCTCCAGAGCGGCGAAAGCATTGAAATAGACCTGATAGGAAATGTGGGATTGAGACTCGCAGTTTCGGTCGGCTCCCGATAAATCAAATTGCCGGTGAATTGAAATAGACCTGATAGGAAATGTGGGATTGAGACGGTCGGAGGATCGGTTTCGTCAGGCACCGTTTCTGGCGCCAGCGGGATTGAAATAGACCTGATAGGAAATGTGGGATTGAGACTCCAGAAAATCGGTCTGCGTCAATTCGCGGTATTTCACGACATTGAAATAGACCTGATAGGAAATGTGGGATTGAGACCGTTCCCCGTTTTCTCACCATTCCAGTTCAGTTGACTGCGGTAGATTGAAATAGACCTGATAGGAAATGTGGGATTGAGACCGTTTTTTGATCTAATTTTAGGTCAACGGTTTGCTCAAATAATTGAAATAGACCTGATAGGAAATGTGGGATTGAGACTCAAACATGCCTTTTTTTGAGGTTGACTTCGGGTTTAGAAGAGATTGAAATAGACCTGATAGGAAATGTGGGATTGAGACTCACCCACGATCCACATGTGGGTAAACGGGTTTCCGGTCGATTGAAATAGACCTGATAGGAAATGTGGGATTGAGACCTTCCTCACCGTCTTCAAGACGGCGGCCAGCTGGTTTTGCAGATTGAAATAGACCTGATAGGAAATGTGGGATTGAGACGTTCCGATGGCATTTTTGGGATCGATATGAACGGTAACGGTTCCGATTGAAATAGACCTGATAGGAAATGTGGGATTGAGACGTTGCCGAACCAGCATATTTAATTGTTGCCGAACCAGCATAATTGAAATAGACCTGATAGGAAATGTGGGATTGAGACCGAAGGCGACCAGGACGATGGTGACGGTCAAAAAAAAGCGTATTGAAATAGACCTGATAGGAAATGTGGGATTGAGACTTCACCACCGCGTGCGATGTTGAGGAGGTCTTGAAAAAAGGTATTGAAATAGACCTGATAGGAAATGTGGGATTGAGACAATAATATAATGTTTTGGTTCAGCAGCAACTTCTTTTAAAATTGAAATAGACCTGATAGGAAATGTGGGATTGAGACCGATGTCCATGTTGGCGGGAAATACCACCTTTGACGATATTGAAATAGACCTGATAGGAAATGTGGGATTGAGACCGAGACATCTTGTCAGACCACTTGAGAGTCCATTCAAGAGAATATTGAAATAGACCTGATAGGAAATGTGGGATTGAGACTAAGTTCGGGCAAAAGGAAGCGTCCGACGATCGCACTATTGAAATAGACCTGATAGGAAATGTGGGATTGAGACTCTCTACTTCATATCCACATCTGGACAAGAAACTGACTATTGAAATAGACCTGATAGGAAATGTGGGATTGAGACAAAACCAAGTTCACGTGCCTTTGCTTTCAACTCGGCAATAGATTGAAATAGACCTGATAGGAAATGTGGGATTGAGACATATTTTTGGCCGGCATGGTCACAATCGCACCGTCGGCTTTGATTGAAATAGACCTGATAGGAAATGTGGGATTGAGACTATTCGCCAACGGTGTGCTGCATATCCTCGATTGATTTTTCAATCGCATTGAAATAGACCTGATAGGAAATGTGGGATTGAGACAGTCGATGCACGACCGCATCGTCGGACGGGTGGCGGCGGATTGAAATAGACCTGATAGGAAATGTGGGATTGAGACCGCGCGAATTGTTGGTCATCGCGTTCCAGGTCAGGAGGATATTGAAATAGACCTGATAGGAAATGTGGGATTGAGACCTGAGGGAGTGCCTGGCCCTGGCTGCATCCTCAGCTATTAAAATTGGTTCTCGTCAACATTGAGTGGGTAAAATTCTGGTAATTTTAGTAAATTCCTTTTTGATGAGCAATGCAAACAAGACATCAGAAAGGAATAATATGGCAACAGCAGAACTCTTTAGTTTAGCGCTCGGTCTTGAAGAGCCGTGGTATGTATCGGATGTAAAATTTGACCCCAGTAATAGGCGATTGGATCTGACGATTGATTTCAAGCGAGGGTCTCATTTTAGCTGTCCTGAATGTAAAAAATCTGATTGTGCAGTACATGACACAAATACCAGAACCTGGCGACATTTAGATTTTTTCCAGCATCAAGCCTACTTGACTGCACGAGTACCGCGCATACAGTGTACAAAGTGCGGGGTCAAACAAGTAGCTGTGCCATGGGCAAGACCAGGCAGTGGTTTTACCTTACTGTTTGAAATATTGGCTCTGCTTTTAGCGCAAGAGATGGCCATCGTGCCACTGGCTGAAATATTGCATGTGCATCCCGACAGCCTGTGGCGGATCTTGGGACATTATGTTGACAAAGCTGTCGAGCAAGCAGATCTAAGCAGCCTGACCGATGTCGGCATAGATGAAGTTGCCAAAAAGAAAGGCCATGAGTATATCACCGTTTTGGGCGATCTGCGAAAGTCAAAGGTTGTTTATGTTGCAGATACGCGGGAATCTTCGGCCATTGAAGACTTTGCTGATTATTTAAAATCCAAACAAGTTCCATCAGAACAGATTCGCCATTTTTGCCTGGACATGTGGCCAGCCTATTTGAAGGGTCTGGAAGAGCATTTTAGCCACTCTCAGCTGGTTTTTGACCGCTATCATCTTATGGCAAAAGCCAATTTGGCGGTGGATATGGTGCGCCGCCATGAAGTCAAAGAACACATAGAGCTCAAAAAAACCCGGTATATCTGGCTAAAAAGAAAATACAAGCTCTCGCAAGAGGAAGAAGCAAAACTGGCGTCGCTTAAGCGACTTAACTTAAAAACAGCACGAGCCCATGCCATCGTAGAATCTCTACGGGAAATATGGAATGCAACAGATAAAAGTGAAGCGCGATTCTTGCTGAAAAAATGGTACTTCTGGGCTACGCATAGCCGCCTTGAGCCCATCAAAGAATTTGCCAAAACCGTCCGAAACCATTGGGAAGGTATTCTCAATGTGTTCGATTGCTATATCACTAACGGCATTATTGAGGGTCTTAATAACAAGATCAAAACAGCGATGAAAAGAGCCTATGGTTTTAAATCTTTCGCGTATTTGCGCACAATAATTTTTCTGGTCGCGGGTAAATTGGCT